>FWPV01004601.1_pt1 | contig 28897 bp, 16 predicted proteins | sample 2228371 | NCBI WGS metagenome assembly FWPV01 (sample SAMEA103939776, study PRJEB20133) | metagenome | reverse complement strand
GCTTTCCAGCACAACATGAAAAACTTTTATTCTCAGGAGAAACCTCTTTCAATTTTAAAGCTAAATTTCAACAGAATTACTTGACAATGTCTAATAGAGATATTTGTCTTTTCCACTTGACAATTTGTCTTTTTTTTCTTAATATGATACTAGTATAAGGTGAGTGGCATCTACAAAAAATTTTTATCTAATACCTATCAATTATTCAGTTACTGTATGGTGCGAAAGGAGGTGTAGAGTTGATGAAGAAATCGATTTTTCGGGTAATTGCGGTCTGTTTATTGCTGGTAGCTTTTTTGATTGTCGGTTGCAGTCGCCATCCGAACGAGCAAGAGCTTAAGGCATTGGAGGAACAGAAGAAAGCCGCTGAGGCAGCGGAAGCAAAGGCGACAGATTGTGGGAATGAGAAAGCTGCCCTGGAAAAGCAATTAGCAGAAAGGACGAAAAAGATTGACGAATTGAAACAGGAAAAAGAGGTAGTTCAAAAACGATTAGCAGAGTGGAAGTAAAACTATTAAGGATTAATGAAAAATAAAATTGGAGGGAAGCTAATGAGATTTTCCAGTCGTATCGTACTTTCTTTAGCGATTGCGCTTTCCTTCTTGCTGCTTTTTGGTCTTTCGGCGACTTTTGCGGCTGATAAAATGAGCATGGATGAGTATCGTGCTCAGATGAAACAATATCAAGATCGTGAAGCTGCTGCCCAAAAAGCGGCAGAAGAATGTGCGGCCGCCTTAACAAACCTCAAAGCACAATTAGAAAAAGCGCAGGCTGAAAAAGAAAAAGTTTGGGGTGAAATTCTCGCGGCCATCGGAACCGATCAGGCCGGTTATGAAGCTTATAAAGCAAAAGTCAAAGCCTTAGAGGAGCAGGTAGATGGACTTTTGGCATTGACACCTGAGGAATTATTCAAACGACGAGATGAGGTGAAAGCCGCCGAAGCGCAATTAGCAGCGTTGAAAAAGGATCGAATTTCGGTGCTTACAGAGATGCAAAACGCTTTGGCCGCCATTGAGGGTAAAATTGCCCAATTGAAAAACAAGATGCCAAAAGCGTTGTATGATCTCTATACCGTCGTCGTCGGAGATTATCTGTGGAAGATATCCGGCAAGAAGGACATTTACAACGATCCCATGCAATGGATGCGCATCTATTCCTATAATAAGGATCAAATCAAAGATCCAGATTTGATTTACCCCAATCAGGTTTTCAAAATTCAACGCGAATGTGGACCCGATGAATACTTGGTGGCCAAAGGAGATTATCTGAAAAAGATCGCCGCTAACCCCAATGTGCTCGGAGATCCATCTGCATGGACGAAGATTTACGAGAAGAATAAAGATATTATCGGTGATGATCCACACAGGATCTTTCCATATACTGTTCTCGTAATTCCGAGGTAAAGGCTTTATTTTTACATTCTGGCGCATCGGCCGAACAAAACTTTAATGGATGTGATGAAGTGACAGCTTGTGCATAAATGACGAGCGAGAACCAAATTATATCCAACGATGCGATCGGAATAAGGTGAATTGATAAACTCTCGATCTCAATGCATCTTATGAGGGATCGAGAGTTTTTTTTACAAGAGAGGGTACGATTGGCTAAAGACGAAATAGAACGACATGTTATCTTAAAAGGCATAGATCCATTACTATTTTTTGGAGCGCAAGACGCCCACATTCGCCTTTTGGAATCTGAGTTACAAACCAAGATCATTGCTCGCGGCAACGAAATGATCTTACGCGGCGATCAAAAAAAGGTTCAAGAGGCGGAACGCGTCATCAATGAATTGATCTATCTCATTCATCGCAGTGGTCAGATTATGCCGCAAGATGTGGAACGAGTGCTAAAAGGGCAAGGGTCTGAGGTAGATGAAGCTGTTCAAATCCCGGCACCAAACTCAGTTATCTTGTATACCAAGTCTGGTTATATTAAACCCCGTACCAAAGGGCAAGAAGAATATGTCGCGTGCGCCAAAGAAAATGACATCGTATTTTGTATTGGGCCAGCAGGCACAGGAAAGACTTTTTTGGCGGTAGCGATCGCAGTCGCGGCGCTGCGGGATAAATTGATCGATAGGATTATTCTTTGTAGGCCGGCAGTGGAGGCAGGAGAAAGTCTGGGATTCCTACCCGGTGACTTTCGTGAGAAAGTAGACCCTTATCTTCGACCTCTGTACGATGCCTTGTATGATATGATCCCCAGCGATAAATTAAAAAGACTGATAGAAACCCGTACTGTGGAAATCGTACCATTAGCATACATGCGTGGCCGAACACTCAATAATGCCTTTGTGATACTCGATGAGGCGCAAAACACCACCTCTGCGCAGATGAAAATGTTTTTGACTCGTTTAGGTGTAAATTCCAAAGCCATTGTTACTGGCGACATCACCCAGATAGATCTTCCGGAAAAAACCGTTTCCGGGCTGGTTGAGATCCAGACACTCCTAAAAAATATCGATGGTATTGGTTTTGTGTATCTAACCGATAAAGATGTCGTACGTCATCAACTGGTGAGAAAAATTATCAAGGCTTACGAGAACCTGCAACGTTAGTGGAAAACTACCCCTTAGATTGTTATAAAGATGAAGCACAGAGTTAACATTTTTCATAGTCAATTTAACAAACCAGCCAGCTCGACAAATCGTGAACGGATACCTGATAATTTCGGAGATATGCTCGAGTTCGTGAAGCCTTATAAATATGCATTGCTGGGTTTATTTTTGCTGGCTTTGGCTATTGTATGGATGTTTCCGCGAGAGAAAACCTTTGAATTTTCAGATTTAAAAGAGGGCAAAGTATATATTGGTCCGGAAATTATTGCTCCTTTTACTTTTGCCGTCAATAAAAGCCACGAAGAATATACTGCAGATGTTAAAAAGGCACAGCAAAGCGTCGCCCCTGTTTTCAAAAAGGATGAAGAATTGACCCAGGAACAACAAAGATTGTTACGAGAATTCTTGGACCAGATCATACAAAAATTACGCGATGCTGGGAATGACTTTTCTAAGGTTAAATCGGTTTTTCAAAGCCAAGGCCTCATTGTCAATGATGATGATATACAATTATTAATTAGATTGGATAGTGTTACTGATGAGTTGGGAGGTACAAAATCCGGTCGGCAGAATGGAACGATTGTCTTACAGAGATTCCGAACGATTTATACTGCTGTAATACATGTTTTTAAGAAGATTACCACAGCAGGTATCCTGGATATTGAAAAGGCAAAACTAAATCCTCCAGCCACAAAGATCTCTATTCGCTTAGCCGGTCAAGAGTTTCTTGAAAATATTGATTATTGCTATGATCTTAAAGAAGCACAATCTTACATGTTGGAGTATTTTCGCAAGGAGGCTAATTTAACAGAACCAAGAGTAAAAATAGCCTACCAGATCGGCAATCGCTTTTTAAAGCCCAATCTGTTTTATGACCAAGCCGAAACCCGTAGTCGTATAGAAGAAGCCGTCGCCCTGGTTCCATTAGCAAAAGATCAAGTATTAGCCGGAGAACGAATCATTAACAGCCATGAACGAATTACCAAAGAACATATCGATAAACTCAATTCCTATGCGTTAGCTAAAGCAGAACGAAAGAGAGAAGAGGGGATATTATATCGGATGTTTTTGGGATTTGGGAAACTCATTACAGTAACACTTATTTTTTCGATTTTTATCGCTTTTGTTTGGGTAGAGAAACGGATGATTCTTGACACGCCGCGCTATTTATTGCTGATTGGTATAGTGGTTTTACTGACGATTTTAATGACATTTATCATCAATGAATTCAATTTATCCCCTTATCTGATTCCTGTTGGCACTGGCGCGATGATCGTGGCAATTTTTTTTGATGCTTATGCCGGTCTCTTATATATCCTTTCAATCGGCCTCCTCTTGGGTACTATGAGGGGTAATGAATATAGTATCACCTTCATTACGATTTTTATCGGCTCCTTTGCCATCCTTTCCGTGAGAAAAGTACGAACGCGTAATTGGATTTTGCGCAGTATTCTCACCGTTATTTTGGCTTATATGGCTGCGATCACCGTATTGGAATTATTGAATTATTTATCGATCAAGGAGTTGTTAACGAACCTGGGATTGGGGATGATTACTGGCCTGATAACGCCGATATTTGCCTATGCATTGATTATGATTTTTGAGAAAACATTCGGCATGACGACTGATATGACTCTTTTGGAATTATCCGATCTTAATCATCCTTTGCTGCGGCAGTTGGCTATGGAAGCGCCCGGTACTTACCATCATAGTATCACGGTGGGGTCTCTGGCAGAAGCAGCTGCAGAAGCGATCGGCGGTAATAGTCTTTTGGCCAGAGTAGGCGCTTATTATCATGATATTGGCAAAGTTGAAAAACCAGAATATTTCGTCGAGAATCAGGTACGAGGTCGTAATCCCCAAGAAAAGTTGACGCCGACCATGAGTTCTTTGGTACTTTTAAATCATGTTCGCAGGGGGCTGGAAATGGCTAAACAATATCGTTTGCCAGCAGTAATTGAGGCTTTTATTGCTGAGCATCACGGTACCAGTCTAATGAATTATTTTTATCAAAAAGCGTTGGAACAAAGTGAGGGGGAATCCGTGGCTCAGAATGCTTTTCGTTATCCTGGCCCACGACCACGTACGCGAGAAACAGGCATCGTCATGCTAGCAGATGCTGTGGAAGCTGCCACCAGAAGTTTACGGGATCCCTCTCCCAGCCGGATAAAGACCGTGGTTGAACAGATTATCGATGAACGATTCAAAAGCGGAGAATTGGATGACACACCTTTTACCCTCCGGGATCTATCACGTATTTCAGAAGCCTTTCAGAAAATTATCTATGGTATCTTTCACCGCCGCATAGAATATCCGCAGCCAGAAAAAAATGAAAAAACTGTCACCCATGAAAGTTCCACAACGTAAAATTATTTTAGTCGTTCAAAATAATAATTACCAAGTTAACAAAGGGGATATCACACTTTTCGCCGATTTGATATTGAAAAAGTATCGACCTCAAGGCGAGTGGGATATTTATATCATCTTGGTTAATCATGAGAAAATAATTCAGCTGAATAAACGTTTCTTTAAAAAAAATTATCCGACCGATGTGATTTCTTTTAATTTGGATGCGAATCATTCGGATTTCCTGAGTGGAGAGATATATATCGATGTTGATCAGGCTGCGGCGCAAGCGCGAGACTTGGGTATCACGCTCCGCAACGAATTATTACGATTAACCGCGCATGGAATTTTGCATCTGCTTGGTTATACGGATGAAAACGAGCAGAACCGTAAGTTCATGACTGAACTGGAAAATCAAAGTCTGTTAGAGTTGTCAAGGTATGACGACGGTAAAAATCCCTTGACAATAAGCTAAATTTTTGATAATATTAAAAGAAAGTTAATTCAAGTGTATTCATTTGAGGGAGGCTAAGGATGCTTGTACTTCGATTTGACTATCGGGATTTATTTCGCGCTCCGCGCCTGGCATTCAGCGCCCAGCGTATTTGGATTCAATTTCTCGGCATGAGTGTCGGCTATTTTATTTATGTTGTTTTAACTTATTTAGCATTTTTATTGAATGGTAACTCCTTAAAAGATACATGGGAAACTTTCGCTTTAGTGCCATGTCTTTTTGCCGCAAGCGGCACGATTGCTTGGTATGCTTGGGTGGTGTTTTTTATCGCAGTCGTTGTGCTGTTGGTTTCATTTTTCATCGTCAACACCGCTGTCGCGAGAGTAACCTACATGGTCGCAAAAGGGAACCATTTTTACAGTTCTCGTGAAGGGTTTAGGTTTGCCTTAAGAAAAATGGGAGCCATCCTATCCACTCCGGCATCATTAGTTATTTTACTGGCGTTGATCGTGCTGGGTAGTTTTATTCTTGGTCTTATAGGTAGAATTCCATATTTGGGTGAGTTATTTGTTGGATTCTTTTCGCTTGTCTGGTTTGTCTTTGCTTTGTTTGTTATTTACCTCGGGATCGTATTAATCGTCTCCCTTTTTCTGACGCCGAGCATTATTGCTACAACCGATGAGGATGCTTTTGAAGCTGTTTTTCAAATTTTTTCTATTACCTGGGGGCAACCCTGGCGAATTATATTTTATGAGGCCATGGCTATCATTCTTTCTATATTATCAACAGGTGTGTTGGCTTTTTTTGGTAAACGCGCGGTAGTATTGACCAATGTATTATTAAACTCTTTTATGGGAAATGATTATACGGTGTTGTCAAATAATGGGCAGGCATTAGTGCAAAATTGGGTCTTAGCTATTGAACCGGTGTTGAAAGGAGTATATCAACGATTTACACCACAAATATTTTTCACTAACGAATTTATTTATTCACCACCTGATAACTTTGCGCTTACTATTGCGTCGTTTCTATTCGCCCTCAGCCTGCTTTGTTTAGGGGGGTGTATTCTTGCCTATGGCATGTCAACACTAACCATCGGTAATACGTTGTCTTATTTGGTTTTGCGTCGTAAAAAAGATGGCGAGAACTTGTTAGAACGTAGAGATAAGGAGGAAGAAAGCGAAGATACAGAAATAGAAACAATTAAGAATGAAGAACAGGGAGGTTGATTTTATTATTTTCAGGCTAAATTTCTTTTGATTTTTTAAAAGCCGGGAATGTTATTATCATGGATACCACCAGATGATGCAGCAGAGGTAGACGATCATGTCTGTTTTTGTTAAAATTAATAATCAACAATTAGGGCCATATTCACTCCAAGAGCTCAAGCAATTGGTCGGCAAAGGCGCTTTTAAAAAAGAAGACTTGATTTTCCACGAAGAGCGCCAGGAATGGGTCAAGGCTGCGCAAATAGAAGAGTTGCGGCAGTTATTTCCCGATCAGACCTCGGCAGCGAAACAGCGAACCGTTTTTGCTATTGGAGGTGGTAAAGGTGGAGTGGGGAAAACCGTGCTTACGGCCTCTATGGGGATCGGATTGGCAACATTGGGATACAAGGTGGTCATTGTAGATGCTGACTTGGGTGGCGCCAATCTCCATACCTGTATGGGTATTCTGGAACCGGAATATACTTTTTACCATTTCTATTCACTACAGAAAGATAGTTTGTCCGACATTTTGCTTGACACGCCGATCGAGAACCTCAAGCTCATTAGCGGCGCTTGTGGTACCTTGGGTTTAGCCAATCCCCGCTATTCTCAAAAGTTACGGTTCATCAATGAATTACGGCGTATTGATGCTGACTATATTTTGCTGGATTTGGGCGCTGGGTCTTCTTTTAATGTTATTGATTTTTTCCTTGCAGCTGATCAGGGTATCGCTGTGACTTCTCCTGAACCTATGGCGATCCAAGAGACATTCAATTTTATCAAAATCTCTTTGATGAGAAAACTTTTGCGCGAGTTTAAAAATAATCCCTTGGTTTTGGAAAAATTGGAGCATATTGCTTTTTCAGAATCCGGACGGCTTTCTGCGACAATAGAGGTTATTTGGGAACAAATTGCTACCAAAGATACCAAAGCAGCCGAACACATGAAACAAACCATCGATAGATTCAGACCAGCACTCATATTAAATATGGTACATTCTCCTGACGAAGTGAAGGAGGGCATAGCATTACGCACGGCCGTGGAAGACTTGTTATCATGTAAATTAGATTATTTAGGCTATATCGATTATGATGATTCTGTCCGCAAGGCGGTCAAAGAGCTCAGACCGTTTGTTATCGAGAATCCAAAATCCAAGGCCTCAAAAAGCTTGGCGAGATTAATCACTGTTGGGTTATTGGGCAAGACCGGCTGGAGTGGGTTTAAGCATAAACGCAAAGTAATCAAAAATATCAGTGAGGATGCGCGATTTTATCCTGACAACCGCCTTAAAGAGAGTGACACTATTTGTTCAGTTCAATGTTTCTATTGGGGTGATTGTGAATATCAGAATGGTGGATATCCATGTCCGGTCAGGCATTTAGATCCTATTTTTCGACGATGAGTAAAAATATTTTCTCATTATTCATTTATTGAGTAAAATAAGGTGGCCGTTGGGTTCACCTTTTTTTATGCATCAGGCAAGATTATGCAAAACACCCTATTCTTCTGGCAGAAAATATCAAAACAGATTCATCCTTATCATACACTGGCACTCAGTTTCTTCGCTCTCATCGTTGTGGGGACGATATTCCTCTATCTCCCTTGGAGTAGTAATGGTGAGCAGCTATCATTTATCGATGCCCTCTTCACCGCCACTTCTGCCACTTGTGTCACCGGATTGACCATACAAGATACGGGAACTTTTTTCAGTTCTTTTGGTCAATTCATTATACTTCTTTTGATCCAACTGGGCGGACTAGGTATTATGACTTTTTCTTCATTTTTTGCATATATTATCGCCGGTCGTTTCAGTTTGCGAGGCAGAGATCTGGTTGAAACCAGTGTCAGCGCCGAACCCATCCCTTACTTGGGTAACCTTTTGTTATTTACGATTGTAGGAACCATCTTCATTGAGACCATTGGAGCCTTAATCCTTACATGGCGATTTGCGCAGAATTTTCCATTGAGCCGAGCTATTTATCTTGCTATTTTTCATTCTATCTCTGCTTTTTGTAATGCAGGCTTTTCATTATTTTCAGATAGTCTTGTGGCCTATCAACGAGACGGGTGGATCACAGTGCCTATCATGATCCTGATCATCATCGGCGGTATCGGCTTTTGGGTGCTCTATGACCTGGGCTCTTTATTGATGAAGAGGAAAAGACAATTGACGCTTCACAGTAAGTTGGTTTTATCGGTTACCCCTCTATTAATAGGTGTTGGGACACTGTTGATCTTAATCTTTGAATGGAATCGTCCTCTTGGAAGATTGCCTATGTATGATAGGCTTCTAACGGCTCTATTCCAGTCGGTCACCGCTCGCACCGCTGGGTTCAACACGGTGAACATTTCTGATCTTTCAGAAGGGTCGTTATTGGTTTTAATGATCCTTATGGTCATCGGTGCCTCACCCAGTTCTACGGGGGGAGGCATCAAAACAACTACTTTTAGTGTGATCATTGCGCTGATCTTATCTCGATTGCGGTCGCAGGAACAAGTCAGATGCTTCAATAGGGGGCTTCCAGATGATATTATTGCAAAAACCATTACCATTGTATTCTTCTGGTTGGTAGCCGTGACTTTGGCTGTGATGGTTTTATTATTTACTGAATCGTTAAATGCGCTTTATACCAATTCAGGTAATTTGACGATGCCCCTCTTTTTCGAATGTTTTTCAGCTTTAGGAACAGTCGGACTTAGCATGGGTATTACCCCTATGCTAACCAATGCCGGAAAAGTGGTAATTATTTTACTAATGTATATGGGTCGCATCGGACCAATTACCTTGGCCTTAGTCATCGCGAGCAAGCCGCCGCTGCGGATTCGTTACGCAGAAGAAAAAATCATCATTGGGTAAAAAAAATTGATAGGTTATTTGAGAATTATTTTGCGGATTTTAATGTTAGAGTAACACCCCAAGGCTTTATTATAAAATCATTTCTGGAAAACCGGTTGATGCTATTTAGCTGGATATTTTCGATAAACATAATTATGGATAGAAATAAATTATGAAATCGTTTGCCATTTTAGGATTGAGCAGTTTTGGCCATTATTTGGCCAAAGCGCTGGCAAAACAAGGTCATCAAATCATGGCCGTCGACATTAGCGAAGAAAAGATAGAGAAAATTCGCCAGTATGTGGATCGCGCGATCGTGGCCGATGCTTGCGACAAGGAAACTCTGGCTGGTTTGGGACTTGATGAGTTAGATGGTGTAGTGGTCAGCCTCGGTGATAGGATCGATGCCAGTGTCTTGGTTACTCTCTATTTACGAGAGCTCAGGGTAAAAAATATCATAGCCAAAGCCTTGACAGAAGATCATGGCCGCATATTGGATATTATTGGGGCGACCAAAGTCATATTTCCAGAGAGGGATGAAGCTTATCGCCTGGCTAATACCTTGGAGAGTACTTATCTTTTGGACACTATGGAGTTAGGAGATGGCATCAGTATTGTAGAAATGGCGCCGCCGGAAGCTTTTATCGCAAAAACTTTGGGAGAGTTGGATTTACGCAATAAATATGGCGTTTCTGTAATTATCATTAAAGAGGTCATTCCTGATAAAGTTGTTCTCATTCCCACCGCTGATCATGTAATCAAAGATAGCGATATTTTAGTGCTATTAGGCAAAGATGAAGATTTAGAAAAAATCAAAAAAATGCGATAATTATTTTTCATTTAGAAAATTAAAAGAGGTAAAGATGTCCATCGAAATAATCCATATCATTCGTGATCTCACCGATCATGGTGGGCGAAGGTTGGAGAGGGGAAATATTTTTTGCTGTGAAGAAATGGATGCATCTTTTGCAGTCAATTGGACGCCCAATGTAGACATTATCGAAAGCGAGGAGGATGTAGAAATTCGCATGGAATTGGCAGGGGTGAGCCGCGATCAGCTAACTATTTTTTTGAATAATGGAAGATTAGTCGTACAAGGCGCGAGATATGAAGAAAAGTCACATCATTCGGTTTATTACCACCAATTAGAGTTATCCTATGGACGTTTTGCCAAAATAATTTGCTTGCCGGAGTCCATCGAGCACAATGACATTCATGCTACTTTGCGTGACGGTTTGCTACACATTAAAATATCGAAAAAGAGCAAGGTCATTGAAATCCCTATCATGGGTGAATCCATACAAACAAAAAAATAGTATATTTCAAAACCATATTCATAGAGTATTCAAACTTTTAATTGGAGTTATTATGGATGAAATGTTCGATTCAAAAGTAGTTATCGATCAAAATGATAATAATATTATTCCTGAGCAATTACCAATTTTGCCGTTACGGGATACTGTTGTTTTCCCTAATATTGTCTCACCATTAGTAGTTGCGCGTGAGAAATCGGTGCAATTGATCAATGATGTTTTGGCAGGCAACCGAATTCTGGGTTTAGCCGCGCAACGCAAAGCCGAGATCGAAGATCCCGGTCCAGTGGATATTTTCCACTTTGGATGTGCGGTGGTCATATTGCGGATGTTAAAATTTCCTGATGGTTCCCTCCGGATTTTAGTCCAGGGGTTAGCACGGATCAAACTTAATGAGGTCATCCATACCGATCCATATTTAAAATTTTCGGTAAAAGTGATCAAGGAGAGTTTTACTCCATCCACAGAATTGGAGGCGCTGAAACGCAATCTAGCGATTCAATTCCAAAAGGTTGTATCATTAGTTCCGCAATTACCCGATGAATTACAAGTGGTGGTTGCCAACACCAACAATCCCATCAAATTAGGGGATTTGATTGCGTCAAATCTCAATCTTTCGTTAGAGGAAAAACAGGGTCTTTTAGAAACGGTGGATGTAAAGAAACGATTGGAGCAATTGACAATATATGTGAATCGCGAGCTCGAAGTCTTAGAGATGGGTTCAAAGATCCAGGATAAGGTGCAGACCGAACTGGGAAGAAACCAACGAGAATATTTTTTACGCGAGCAATTGCGAGCGATCCAGAAAGAATTAGGGCTTGCGGATGAGCGGTCGGCGGAGATAGAAGAACTGCGGCAAAAGATTCATGAAGCCAGGATGTCCGAGCAGGCTGAAAAAGAGGCCTTGAGGGAATTGGATCGCCTTTCGAAGATGCAACCCGGTGCAGCCGAATATACGGTATCTCGTACCTATATTGATTGGATGGTGGCACTACCCTGGTCTAAATCAACAGAGGACAATCTGGATATTGAAGCGGCCGAGCGCATATTGGATGAAGATCATTATGATCTGAAGAAGGTCAAGGAACGCATTTTGGAATTTTTAGCCGTACGCAAACTAAAAGCAAACACTAAAGGCCCAATTCTCTGTTTTGTGGGTCCTCCAGGGGTAGGCAAAACATCCTTGGGCCGTTCCATTGCCAGGGCAATGGGAAGAAATTTCGTACGCATATCATTGGGGGGTGTTCACGATGAGGCGGAGATTCGTGGCCACAGACGTACTTATATAGGTGCTTTACCAGGAAGAATTATACAGGGTATTAAAAATGCCGGCAGTAACAATCCGATCTTTATGCTTGATGAAGTGGATAAGATTGGCACGGATTTTCGGGGCGATCCAAGCTCCGCCCTTTTGGAAGTTTTAGACCCTGAACAAAATTTTTCTTTTTCTGATCATTATCTGGATGTTCCTTTTGATTTGTCGAATGTCATGTTCATAACCACTGCCAATGTATTAGACACGATTCCCGCAGCCTTACGCGATCGCCTCGAAGTGCTCGAGTTGCCGGGGTACATTGAAGAGGAAAAAATACAGATTGCTTTCAAATATCTCATTCCACGCCAGATCGAAGAAAATGGATTAAAAAAGAAAGACATCAAAATCGATCGATCGGTGGTTGCTAAAATCATTCGCGATTACACCCGTGAGGCAGGAGTAAGAAATTTAGAACGGCAAATTGCTACTCTATGCCGAAAAGTGGCCAAAAATTTGGCAAAGGGAGAAAAAGGTCCTTTTACGATTAAGGTAGAATCATTACCGGAGATGCTTGGCCCGGTAAAATTTTATTCCGAGATTGCCGAACGCACGAACGAGCCTGGCGTCGCTGTGGGGTTGGCATGGACCCCCACCGGTGGCGATATTTTATTTGTGGAAGCCACACAAATGAGCGGAAACAAGAGTCTGTTACTCACCGGTCAGCTGGGCGAGGTTATGAGAGAATCAGCGCAAGCCGCTCTTTCCTATATTCGTTCCCATGCAGAAGAATTAGGTATTGGCCAAGATTTTTTTGAGAAAAGAGATTTTCATGTGCATGTACCCGCAGGTGCTATACCGAAAGATGGTCCATCGGCAGGGGTTACCATAACCACCGCATTGGTCTCGCTCATCTTACAAGTACCCGTCCGCAGCGATTTCGCCATGACCGGAGAAATCACTTTACGGGGTAAAGTGTTACCGGTGGGCGGTATCAAAGAAAAAGTCTTGGCAGCTCGACGAGCAGGCATTCGCAATATCATCCTGCCGGAAAGAAACCGAGACGACCTGGAGGAAATTCCCGAGAATGTGAGAAAAGGCATGAACTTTCATTTTGTTGAAAGACTCAATCAGGTGCTCGAAATTGCTTTGGCAAAACGCAAGAAAAATATCAAGAGTTGATCTAAAGTCGATTTGGTTCGTTAACGCTAATTCTTGAAGGAGAATTTTGGGTGAGTGGTATTTCAGAAAGAAAAGAGAGAGCGTTCGCAAAGTTATGCCAATTAGGCCAGGAGCATGTGTTCCGCTTCTGGAATCAAATCTCAGCTACTGAACAAGAATTTTTACTTCAACAAGTGGAAGAGTTGGACGAAGAGTTTTTTTCCACAGTACGATTGTCGTCGTTCGAATCCCTCGAGGCTGCACGTTCTCTGCAAGGATTGGAGCCTTTCCCGGTCATTCCCCTGGCAAAATCCGATAATGAGCGAAAACAACATCAACTTACAAGAAAGACCGGCGAACAACTATTACGATCAGGTAAAGTTGGTATCATTATGGTCGCAGGCGGACAGGGGACGAGATTGGGCTACCCAGGTCCCAAAGGGACTATACCCGTTGGACCAATAACAAATCGTTCATTGTTTCAATATCATTTCGAAAAAATATTAGCTCTTGAGAGTCGCTACCAGGTGCTATTACCGCTGTATATTATGACCAGTCCATGGACCGACCAACAAACGCGCGACTATCTGCGGGAACATAATTACTTTGGGAAGGATCCAGCAAGCGTGATTTTTTTCGTGCAGTCCATGTTACCGGCTCTGGATGAAAATAAAAAGATATTACTCGAGAAAAAATATGCTCTTGCCCTATCCCCAGATGGTCATGGTGGTCTCTTATCAGCCCTAAAAAAACATGATGTGATTACTGATATGAAAAGGCGCCATTTACAAATGTTGTTCTATTTTCAGGTTGACAATGTCTTGGTACAAATTTGTGATCCAACATTTATCGGTTTTCATTACTTAGCTGATGCTGAATTTTCTGCAAAGACAGTTTATAAAAGCCATCCAGATGAAAAACTTGGGGTCATTGGTAAGCTGGATGGCAGACCAGTGGTCATAGAGTATACCGAAATGCCGCAGGAATTGAAAGAGGCAAAAACGGAAGACGGCAGGTTGGTTTTTGGTCAAGGCAGCATCGCTATTCATATTTTTGATGTTGCATTTCTTGAGAGGCTGATTCAATCAGAGATTAAGTTACCTTATCATATCGCACACAAAAAAGTGGCTTTTATCGATTCCCAAGGAAATATCCAAAAGCCCGATACTCCCAACGCCTTTAAACTGGAACAATTTATTTTTGATGTTCTCCCCTACGCCAAAAAAGTTATGGTTATGGAAACACGACGAGAAAATGATTTCTCGCCAATTAAAAATAGCAATGGCCAGGATTCTCTCGCAACAGCCCAGCGAGATCTAAGCGAATTGTTTGCCAGTTGGCTACAACAAGTACATATTCCCGTCAAACGTGATGCTAGCGGACGCTTGTTGCAAAAGATAGAGATCAGTCCGCTTTATGCATTAGATGCCGCCGATTTAGTGGGGAGGGTGAGGGTGTCAAACGACATGCTGCAATCTGGAGATATTCTCTTACAACCGTGATGATATGGCTTGAAAATGAATAACAAACCCAGAAATACAAAGCCGACGAAGTGGCCAAAACGGTGGATTAAACAACTATCACGGTTGTTGGTGATCGTCCTTATGGCCGCGGTGGCCATTATTTTCTCTTTATACATCTTATTGCGTCTACTCTATCCCCCCGAAAAATTGAAAGAAATGGCAAAAGAGGCGGTTACAAAAAGTACGAACCGTACTTTGCAAGTGGGAGATGTCTATATTCATCCGTTGCGTGGATTTGTCTTCAATGAGGTACGCTTGGGCCTGCAAGGCGACACCTTGGCTACAGACGATATTTTCCCACTTCGAAATCTATATTTTAAAAAGATTGAACTAAAATATAGTCTCCGGCACTTGTTGAAACGAAAGTTGATCATCAAGGAAATAGATTTGCAATCGCCTGATTTGGAACTATTTGTGGATATGACCACGCCTTCTGCCATTGATTTAGCAGCCTTAATGCGAATGGATTTCGGTTTCAACATCCAATTGCGAAAATTATTATTTGAGGATGCAAAGTTTAAAATCATCTTGGGATATGCCTACATCATACAAAATATCTATATCGATCATTTCAGTTGTTATCTCAATTCGGTTCAACTCCCGAGGGGAGGGATCGTCTACCACGACAGCCTCTTTATGGCTGATATCATCCTAACCAGCGAGAAATGCAAGTGTCTGTTAGAACAGATAAACCTAACAGATGGAAGCTATCAGAGTACACAAGGCGTGGTCGATCTGGATCTCTTTTTTGGGGCGAAAACTTTTTCCGACTTGACATTAAAGTTGGATGTACTGGCGACCGATTTGACCATTACCGAACGTACCGTTCACAAAAACCAACAGGCAACTATCGGTATCCCTATCTATTTTAATGTAGGTCTACATGCGGACATGAAGCATGAGAAGGCTTGTTTGGATTCTCTGGTCTTTGGTTTTGAACGTACCCCCTGGCTCAGGCTCACCGCCCAAATGGATAGTCTATTTTCCACGGCAAACTTTGAAGCTAAAGTTATTGAGAGCAGAATTCCAATCGCGCAATTATTGCGGTTGTTACAGCCATGGTTGTCTCCAGACATGGTTTCGCGTCTGCAGCTTAAGAATCCGCGGGCTTATTTTTCGTTAGAGGATACGAAGGTAAAAGGGTCATTAAAAAAGGAAATAAATTTTGCGGGTCGCTTTCGACTCACGCCATTGGGTGTAAACCTGTGTACCGATGCTTCAAGCTATTTTATAGATGGCTTTGCACTAGAGGCTGTTGCAGAAGGCGTATATACAGCCGAGGGAGTAAGAAGGATCGATCTGGTAATCGATTCACGGTATGACACGCTTGATGTCTTTTCTCAACAGCAACCCATTTTTTATACTGGCCATGGTGGCATAAAGGTGCAGGCGCAATTGAATCGTGAACTTTTACCGAATTTGCTCACCTGCCAATTAGCCATAGGCAATATCATGGGCGGAAAGGTTCGCGGCGATCTGGCATTGGGTACTACTTCTTCCCTTCGCAACCTCACGGGTGGGGGATACTTGAGAATATATGATCTGGAACTCGATCGATTTGTAGATGGAGATTTAATGGGGGATGCGGCCATACGGCTGGATTTTTCCATAAAGACTTTGAATGACATCAAAGCGCAACTGTCATTGAACACCAGTTCATTAACAATGCCCCAAGAGGATGATCCATTGATATTCCCACCCATAAATTTCAACATCCAATCCTATGCTCGGGTAGATGCACGCTTACAACATGTTCAATTCGATACCTTAAAAATTGAATTAAATAACATTTTAGCGGCAAAATTAAACGGTACCTTCATCCGTGATGGTACGATGATTTCAGATTTAAATGTTCATGAGTTCATCCTGAACCATCAGGCGATAATGGAATTTATCCCAGAAACATTGCGTGAAAGATGGTCGGAACCGCAATTTTTGGGTACGACCCATCTTAAGGCCCAGGCTCATGCAACAATAAAAGACGGCGATATTGTTTATAATGCCAAAGGCCATTTATTCAGCAATAATACCTCTTTTCACGCTCCATCCAAATATCTGGCGTTAGTCGGGCTCAATTTAGATGCCGCCTTTGATGTTGATAGCCATGGCGGTGGCGAATTTTATTTTCAGTTAGAATTGGACTCGCTCAGGAATAGCGCCATCGGCACGGTCTCGTTCGCGAAAAATCGCATGAAGTTTGGTCTAAAAAGTGCAGATTTTCATTCTTTAGAAATTAAAGATGGCTTGATTGAGTTGCCTGATCTTTTTACCACAGGGCAGTTTTCGGCACTAGTTAAAAATTTGCCTGACCGTCCACAAATTGAATCGCATTTTCGTTTGCAACAAGATGTGCGGGACACATTGCGGTTACCTATGAACATGCGTATGACGGGTAGAAGCGATTTTCAATTCGATGTTAAGATGGACTCCTCAGTGGCAAAGATTCGCCTAGATATTTGGAGCGATGCATTATCATTCTTGGTCTCACAAAACACAACATTACAGAATTTAGAAGCGCAATTATCTCTCAGTCAGGACATCGATTTGTTAGGGAAAAGACTTGTCACCAGTCGTGGATATTCTGTGAATACTCCGAGTAGCGCCCTAATGGATTATTTAGTTTACCGTGGATACTATCAAAACGAAGCATTGCCTCGCTCGAGTTTAAGGATTGACCGCATCGATTTTTCAGGTTATCGTATCGAAGACATCTTTTTAGAATTATTTATCAAAGATGGGCGAGTGGAGATTCCGACTTTGATGGCAAAGATGTATGGAGGGCACATTGCTGGCCGGATGGCTATAAACCTCGCAGAAGGAGATTTAACACGCGCCGAGTACACTATTAATGCCCACTTTACCAACATCAACTCGAATCTGATTTTACCACTGCGAAAAGGTGAAACCCAGAAAGGGATCCTCAATGGGAATTTAGATTTGCAAGGGTTCGGTCTCGATCCTGCCTCGGAATTTAATATCCAGGGGCAGATTTACCTTACCGAGATTGGTCCGCGAGTTGCCGACAACATTCTCCGTTCATTGGATCCTCAGGGCAAGGATTCGGGAATCCGTACCACCCGGCTACTTATCAATCGTGGTTTCAAGCCCAAATTGATGACATTTGTACTACGGCATGGATATCTTTATCCGACGATTGTATTCGATCAACCTTGGTATCTACCCGTTCGCCTGAGTGGCGGTAAAGTGGAATTGGCGCGTATACCCCTGGAATTTTTTATCAAGAGCCGTACGCAAACAACGATGACTCCTTGATCATCGTTAGGAGGTTTACCATGAAATATGTCATGATCGTTTTTACGCTTTCCCTGGTGTCCCTATTCCTGATACAATGCAGTATACGCGCACCGGAGCTTAATGTGACCGGTGAAAAAACGGCATTGGAGAATCAGGTAATCGGGACCTATAAACAAATCGAAGGTGGCGCATGGCTTATCGCTTCGAGCAGAGCCATCGGAAGTAGTTCGACGGTAGAGGTGCCAAGCGCGAAAAAGGAAGTAATGGAAGCCGTTCAAAATCGCAAATTCAATAAAGATGAGATCGATGAATTAAAGCGCGATAAGGTGATTGGGGAAAATAATCGGGGTTATGTGGAGGTATTGCCACACAAAAGATATCAGAGCGACCCAGAATTCAAAAGATATGTCGACCAATTGGTGGCCGAGGAAAACCGTGACCGGCAAATCATTTTCGCCCGTATTATACTCATCAATGAAGCTGCTGCTAGCGCGGACAAAGAGAAAATAAATGAGGTCCTGTGCAAGTTGAATTATGATAACTCCGCACCGGGCACAATGATACAAACACCAGATGGCACATGGATAGAAAAACCTAAAACGCAAAAATAGTCGCTACCCATGAGCCGTATTTCATCCAACTCATTATTGGCCAAAAGACAAAGCATACAGCCAAGGAGCGGCTACCGAACTCTTTTATTGGTCATAGTGGTTGCGGTGGGGATGCGCACGATGGGGTTGGTCACCAAACACCATTGGACCCATGATGAATGTGTTTCATATATTGCCGCCACAGGACATCAAAGCGAATATTTACGTATGATTCAAAGCGAGTCCCCGCCTTATGGTGTGTGGACCAGGTGCAGAGAGTGGAAATATTTTATTGAGCCAACTGAAAAATTCTGTTTTTCTACGATTCGGAAAGATCTTATCGAGAGCGATGTTCATCCACCCCTGTTTTTTTGGATGTTGCACTTGTTTTGCCTACTGTTCGGAGTAACATTATGGACAGGGGTATTATTAAACATTTTTTTGCTGTGCATCGGGGCCATCATTTTTTGGAAAATGGTTCTGTGGGTGGGGTTAGATAGAAGAACCGCACTTTTGTCACTGGCTCTGTGGATGTGGAGCCCGGCGGCTGTCCAGGCGAGTTTGGAAGCGCGGCCTTATGAGTTGTTCACCCTCGCCGGCATTTTTTTTGTCTGGCAATTGTTGAAGGTCACCCATTCGAATAACATATCCATCAGCGATGTCGGCACCTTGATCATCGCCATTTTGATGGGTATTTTTTCCCATTATCATTTTTATCTATTTTTGTTTTCCGCTTTTGTGAGTGTCGGTTATCTGGCCTGTAGAGAGCGACAACAACATATTTTATGGGTTGCCCTGGCCATCTTAACTGCTGCTATAATCACCAACCTATTACATAGAGGTGTATTTACTGCGATACCTAAATTGCGAGAAGAGTTATTGTTTACAGATAGTGTGATTAGACGGTTGGATAGAATCGTCCTGGCCTTATCATCTTTTTTAAGCCATGTGCATCTGATTCAGTATCTATTGATTGCTTTAGGTTTCATTTTTCTGATTCGGTTCATGATATTTAACAAAAATTTATTTGATTTTTATCGTCATCTGCCCTCAGGTATGGTGGTGTTAAACATTACGGTGATTGTCTTCATCACTCTTGTTAGCTTTTTATATATCCTTGGATTTTCACCAAAGCATGCGATGGGTGGAAAGTATCTATTACCCATATGGCCATTAGCGGTAGTTATCTTTGTCTCAATGATCTCAGCAAAGAACCACTTTAGCAAATGGCAATGGATCATTCCTGCATTTTTGTTTATCCAGACTTTCATCGATGTGAAATGGCTGATGGTTCAAGAGAAAAAGTACTCAGATCCTCAGGCGATTTTTCGAAAAGCGGATGCCATCATCATCGATAATGTGGCGCGGGGAGAATTACTGCGACTCATCTGGTATATCCCCGAAGATAAAGATATGCTAGCCGCCGGACAAGAGGCCCTATTAAAAAGAACCGATTGGCAGGGGAAAATCACCTGTAGAACCTGCTATTTAAGCAAGCGATCATATGGGAATACCGCCATAGGACAGACTGAAATTTTACGGCGGTGGCCTGCAAACTGTACGCCTGTACTAGTTCCAGGTGCTAATTCTGGTTTAGGGGAATTATTTATAACGTCGGATGGGAATGAGTGATGCTGAAGATATTCGATAATCTGTTACTTGCATCGGGTAAATTGGCCTTTGGGGTGGCTTGTGTTATTTTTTTGGCTGGGACAGCCGGGTGGTCTCAAGAGGAAGAGCCAGTTTTTACAAAACCAAATTACTACCAGGTGACTACCCATCCGGATGTCGATTTATCACCGCGAATTTCACCGGATGGAAAATGGATGGCCTACGTTGTGCGCCAGTCCTATAATTGGGATATTTGGATACGAGGAGTTAAAGGCGGACGCAGTCGGCAAATCACCTTTACCCTTGCCGATGATTTTTATCCGGTGTGGGCACCAGATGGCAAGTCTTTATTCTACGTCAGTCAAACGAAAGATGCTGCAGGGGATATTTGGCGCGTTCGCTTGCGAGAAGTAAAGGGCATGATGTTGCCTAGGGGCGAACCGGAGCGCTTGACAGATTATGCTGGGTTTGATGGTTATCCTTCGGTATCAGGCGACGGTAAACGTTTAGCCTTTGTGTCCGATCGCAGCGGCCGGGACGAAATCTGGCTCCTCGAACTGGATTCTCGTCGAGAGCGACCATTGACCTTTTTAGGTGGTACCCATCCAGTCTGGTGCGGCAAGCGTGACCTGATCGCCTTTACTTCGTTCAGAGCTGGGGCCAATAACAATGGCGATATCTGGCTGATGGACTTGGCTGAAAGTAAGGTGGACAGTGGATCTCAGGATAGTCGTGAGCCAACAGTATTGCCCCTTACTGTTGGCCCTGCTGCTGACGGATTCCCCTCCTGGTCAGCTGATGGGAAAAGCATCGCCTTTTTGCGCTTTGCTTATGATACCAATCAGGATGGTGCCCTTTCGCCAGCAGATGAGGGTGAACTATGGTTGATGCAGATTAGGGATGCCACTGAATCAAAAAAACTGCCACCAAACCTGCCCTTGATGCCTTTATTGCAAAATTCCTTCAATTTTACCAAGGTGTGTTCAGCAAGGCCGTTGACCAGTGGAGGTACCCATATCATGCAACCATGGTATAGCCCTGATGGTTATATATATTTCTCCTCCGATCGCGGCGGCAATTTGGATGTATGGTCTGTACCGAATACTGGTCCCATTCCTCGTCAGAATGAGGCCATACACCAATTCAATTATGCCGAACAACTATTCCCCCTCGATCCACGCACGACCATGCAAAACGTAGGGCCTTTATATCTGGGCATACAAAGTGTGGAATTTTCCAACCGAGAGAAGCGGGCGATATGGGATCGTATTTTAGCCTTGAGATATGTCATCGAATATTTTCCCCAAAAAACGCCGATTATGGCTCAAGCCATCTATGAAATAGGTCTTGCCTATGCGATATTGGGCTTTAAGGATGAAGCAGAAAAATACTGGCGTTTGATTTTGCAGGATTTTGACGAAGAACGCAAAATTCAATTTTATGCAGAACTGGCTTTATTGGGGTTAAAGGTTGGGAAAATAGATGATACAAAGAGTGCTGAGATTTTACAGCAGAGAATCAATCAAATAATAGGCAAATATAAAGACATCGAGGAACCTGCAGCGGCAGCGCAGCTCTCCATCGGGGATATCTTTTCTCTGGCGGGGGAGAATATACGGGCTTTTCGAGAATACTCGAAAGTACAAGCACAATATCCCCAGCAACGCAATGCCTGTGCCGCTGCTCAGCTGAAAATTGGGGATGTATTCAAGACGTTTGCATCACAACAAGAGGTGATCAATGCTTATCTTGAAGTGCTCAAAAATTATCCTGATCAACGGCAATGGATGGTGCCAGCACGAGATCGGATCTTACGCCTGTTAACAACAGGAAGTGAAGATGACCAACAGCTTATTGCTCGTTTACGGGAGATCGTTGGCCAATACCAAGAATTTGCCGTGCTCGCCGCAGAAGCTCAATATCGTATTGGTGAGATATTAGCGAAAAATGGAGAATTTCTCGAGGCAGCTCAGGAGTTTGAGGTGATTGAGTCACTCTTCCCGAATTTGCCGATAGAAGTGTTCAATGCCCAATTGGCTCGCATAGAGGCCATGTTCAAAGCTGGCGAAAGTATAAAATCCTTCCAGATTTTGGAGGCCTTGGTGGATCGATATAAAAAAGATAACAAACCATTGGCTCGCCAGGCCGAAGAAAAATTGTTGCAGCTGTATCTGGATTCGGCTGATCAATTGCGAATGGGAGGGGATTTACAATTAGCCAGTATTCGCTATCGCGCCGCATGGAAGATCGATTTGCATAGCATTCACGCCCATCGTGGATATTTGGAATGTAAATATTATATGCGAGAAATCGATCATGCCATCAGCGAATATCGTCAGTTGAATGCTTTACATCCAGGTAATAATATTCTGCAGTATGCTTTGGGATTGGCATATTCTTATAAAGGCACAGAAAAAGCGGAATTAGATGGTGATCCGGATGGATTGGACCCCAATTATTTGGTTTCTAAATCCGGTGGTACCATTGCAAGAGCGCTCTCTTTAGATTATACCCTTGTGCCTGCATATCTGACCATCAGCTATAACGCCGAGATGATGGAGAACTACGAGGCCAGGCAGAGGGCAAAACCAAAACCATTTCTGGTCAAAGTCGGAAATGTTCTGACAGCCCCCATCGTTTCGCTCTATCGCAGTCTGACCTTTTATGAAGAAACCAAACCAGTACGTTATTATGAGCGGGCCATACATGAATTGAACAAGGCCATTGTTCTCAACGATGAAACCGTGGATCCAAAACTCGAGGCTAGCCTGGCACTCAATTTAGCTAATAACTATTATAACCTTGGTGAGTTTGGCTATGAAAAGGCTTATGAATATTATCAGATCAAATTAAAATATGATTCTACATTTATTGACCAGCAGCGAGAAGCCCTGATCTATGAACGAATGGGCCACTGCGCCTTGGTGACGGAAGATTTGGAAAAGGGGCCTCGTTTTTTACTACGGGCGATCGAGCTGTATGAAAAAATGGCACAACCACAGCGGATGTGGCTTAACATCAAGAGGCTGGCGCTCCTCTATGAGATTGGTCGGAGATACGACATGGCAATCGAGTATTATCAACGGGCTGCAGAGTTGGAAGCCAGAGCTGGTGATAAAGACAATCTTTTGAAAAGTTATCGCAGCATCGCTTATAATTTTCTTAATCTGGGAGAACCGTCCGATGCCATTGCTTTTGCTCGAAAAGCCTACGATTTATTGCAAAGCGGCGAAGTAAAAGTAGTAAAAGGAGAAGCCAGCCGCATCAAAATGGGCTTTTTAGGCCTTTATTTACCCCTGCCATTCATCGATTTGCGCAATATGGCTGGTGGCTCAGCCAGAAGCTTTACCACAGAGGATGAAGAAGCACTCATTTATTCGATTTTCGGGGATAGTTATACACTGGGAAAAGATTATGAGAGTGCGATACCGTTTATTCTGAAAAAGATAGAGATTTTCCGCAAACGCAAAGATGCAGCAGCGGAAGCGATTTTCTACAACAATCTTGGCTATCTCTATTTTTTGCGTGGCGATTATAAAAAAGCATGGAATTATTTTCATAGCTCTCTAAGGGTTTGTGAAAAAAATAATATTCATCAAGGAATCATTGAAAATTGCCTCAATCTCTCTCGTATCGTTAGTAGCTGGCATTTACAACTAAAAACAGGTAAATCGGCTTCAATCACTAAAGACGAACTGGCAACTTATATAGCGACAGCTGCCCAAAGGATAAACGCCGCCCTGAAGAAGATTGAGGAGGCGGAAACATTTTATTACCGCGAAAGATGCCAACTTTTATTGCAATTGGCCGAACTCACATGTATTTCTGTACCGGCCGAAGGGGGTTTATTTAACAAGCTACAAAATTCGCTGCAACAAATGGAAAAATTTGCCGATGCCGTCATCTATTTAAATGAAGTTTTGGATCTCAGCCGCCGGTACCGTTTAGCCGATATCGAAGTACGTAGTCTTTATGCTTTAGGAGAGGTCTCCAGATTAGCCGCCGATACTGAACAAGCATTAACTAATTTACGCCAGGCCCGCCGGTTGGCGTTGAGACAAGGGCAATTCGATATGCTCTGGCGCATCGACCTCAGCCTGGGCGATCTTTATGCAGCTATGGATCGTCAGACCAAGCATCGTCTTATGATCCAACAAGATGCAGGCGAGTTCTATTTCGAAGCCATTGATGTACTCGAAGCTCACCCAGAACTGAGCAAAGGTGATATGGCCCCACAACTTCGACGAGCTGAAAAATGGCCCTACCAGCGGGTGATACACTATTTAGCCCAGAGAGGTGATTCCGTTGGCTCCCTCGCATTTGCAGAAAGAATGAAGTCTAAGGCTTTCCTGAGCCTCATCAGTAGCGACGAAATTGAACTACGTAAAGAGAGGCATAAGATCTTTTTGGGGAATGCCCGCTTTATTCAAAAAAAGTTGAACGAACTTAATAGCGACTTATTACGAGCTAAAAACCAACCTGATATTCCCCTCTATCAGGTTCGAGCCTGGCAACGACAACGGAATGAATATCTTCAAGAATATGACAAACTCATAGACAAAGTACGTGAGGAAGTGCCTGAGCTGGAAAATATGGTGCGGGTCAACCCCATCCGCATGGACCAGCTACAACAGCAAATGAATAAGAATGAAGCGATTATCTTTTATCAGCCCATCGACTCTATCCTGTTCTGCTGGACAATCACCCATAAAGATATCAAGCTGCAGATAATGCCATTCGCCACTGGTCGTGTTTATCGAAATTTGGATTCGCTGGCCTCTCAGGCGTGGGTAGATGATTTTACCAATAACCTACTTTTGAGTCCTTTGTTACAGCCGCTAGCGAGGTTAAGCGAAGCATATTCTCGTATCGTGATCGTAGCCGATGAGCGACTTTTATTCTTTCCATGGAGTGCGATGGTAATGAAAGCTTCACACCGTTCTGATCTGCAAATATCCATTTGTTCCAGCCTGACGGCTTATTATTATGCCATGCAGAAACGAAAAATCCAGGGTAAGCGAATATTTATTGCCGATTATCGGCCGCTGGTACAGGTGCTCAGTGATCAAGGATATCAAGTTGCCCAGGCCATGGCCACGCCGCAGCGTGACGTGTATGCCGCGCAGGTAGCCGCCATGTCATTATATGATATCATTCATCTGCGCGTCGAAAGCAACTGGAATACGATGGATCCTTTACAATCTAAGATCGGATTTCGGGTTCCCCGATCGGCACCAGCCGTTTTTAATATTCGACAGATTTACCAGAATAATTTCGCTGCCACATTGATCGTTTTACAACCCAATTCCCCACTGTCTTCCCTTGAGAATGAAGAACCCTTTATCGCCTGGGAGCGTGGCATCATTTACTCAGGTGCGCCGGCTATGTTAGTTTCCCTCTGGCCAGGATCGAGTGCCAAAGAGGTTGATTTTTATCGTAATTTTTATGCACATTTACAGAACGAACCTGCAGGTTCGGCTCTGCTTAAAACGCAAAAAGAGTGGATGGAGAGAGGGGAACCTTTTTCAGAATGGGGTCGATTTCAGTTGTTTGGCTTTAGTGGCATGACTTTAGAAGAGGAACAACATTATGCTGCTGAGGGTTTTGCAGGCAAAGTACGGCTTGGACATAGCTCTTTTGACCTCAGAGAATGGTCGGATGCCATCCGATTTTATGAAGAAGCACTGCAAATGGCAGAACGCCAGCACGATCTTAAAAGTGTTGAATTGCTGAATCAACGCATATTGGAATGTGCGGTAAATGGGGCATATTGGGATAAAGCAATTGAGGTGCAGAGCCGACTTCTCAGATTTGCGGAAGAAACCCAGAATATCGGTGGCATCGCCAATAGCTACAACAATCTTGCCTATTTTTATTCTCAAAATGGCCAATTTGATCTAAGCATCTCCTACAAGAGTAAATACACCGAATTAGCCAGCCGATATGGCCTTTATGAGGAAAAGGCGAAATCATTGCGAGAAATGGGCCTTATTTATGAAAGAGGTAATCAACCTGCAAAGGCTTTAGAATTATTCATGGAGGCAAAAGAGCAATTCGCAAAGATCCATCATGTTCAAGGCCAGGCCCAATGTTTGCGCGATATGGGACGCATCTATTTTATGTTTTTTGATAACTATACAGCTGCTCTTGACGTCCAGCAGCAGGCCTTGAGTCTCTTTCAAAAATTACCGCTGCAGATTGATCTGGTGGATATTTACCAAAATCTTGGAATTACGCATGAAAAAATGGGTAATTATCAGCTGGCATTGGAATGTCAACGGACAGCTCATGAAGCAGCGCAAAAATTGCAGGATCAGAAATACATTGGCCTATCCCATCAATATTTAGCCAATGTGTTATGGAAGATGGGAGATTATCAATCGGCCTTGACACATCAAAACAAAGCCATGGAAATTTTTCAAACATTAGGTGATGAAAAACTATTACAGGTGGCGCTGGCAACGCGTGGTTTAATTGCCTTGAGCTTTAATCAGTTCGAAGAGGCCCTGAATTTTGAACAACAGGCCATGCAATATGCCTTACAAAGAGATGATCGTTCGGATCAGGCTACTATTCTCAAGAACATCGGCTTGATCCATCGCGCCCAAAGGCAAAATGATGCGGCATTGGTGAATTTTGAACAAGCGGCTGCCATCGATTCCACCATTGGATCAAAAATCGGATTGGCGTATAGTTGGCGTAATCTCGCCGCTATTTATGGAGATCAGAATCAACTCTCTCGCGCCATTCCGATGGCAAGGCGAGCATTGGCTCTGAGTAGAGAGATAGGAGATGCACGCAATGAAGCGCAAAGCCTATTGGTTCTTGCTGGCCTGATCAATGCCTCAGCCGATAAGGATACAGTATCGATCATGTTGCGGGAAGTAATACAGATAGCGGAAAAATACGCCATGCCGGATATTACCTGGCGTGCCCAAAAACAGCTGGCGCAGCTGGAAAAAGGTCGTAAAAATGTATCGCAAGCAGAGGAACAATATTTTCATGCATTGGATACTATCGAAGGCATGCGTGCGCGTATTCAAGTAGAAGAATATGCTGCAGGATTTATTGATGATAAATTGTCGGTATATGATGAATTGATTGAGCTGCTCGTCGATGCCGATAAAGCAGAAGAAGCTTTAATGGTATCCGAAAGAGCCCGCAGCCGTAGCTTTTTGGACATGCTCGGCCAACGACGGATCGATTTTTCATCTGTTCAAGAGAAAAAAATGATGGCCACAGGGGACAGCCTTCGGTCGCTACTCAATCAGGTGCAAATGGAGCTGAATTATTTGCGCTCCCATGCGAATCATTCCTCGAACCGCCGTCTCCAAGAGTTGGAAGCGCAACTGATATCTTTGAAAAAAGCCTATTCCCAACATTTAATCAAATTAAGGGAGTATAATCAAGAATTATCCGATCTGGTGCAACCGCAACCGATTCCGATTGCGGAAATCCAGCGTACCTTGCCTGACAGCGTAGCCCTCATAGAATATTACCTAACCCCCTCAAAGTTGTATGTATGGGTGGTTACCAACCGTTTAATAAATGTTTTCACTTCGCAAGTGGGGGAAGATCAGATTGAAAAACATGTTTTTGAATTACGGCGTCAGCTCGAACGGCAACTATTTGTTGATGAGACGGCTATTGCTTTGTACGGCCACTTGATTAAACCCATTGCGACATTCCCAAGCCATATAAAACACTTGATTGTCGTTCCTCATAAATCTTTGCATTATCTGCCTTTTTCTATTCTTCACGGTGGCGATCGCCAGTATCTTGCTTTTTCATATACCCTTTCTCAGGCGCCGAGTGGGACGGTATTCACCTACTGTGTGAAAAAAGGGCAAATATTTTTATCGCAAAATAGAAAACAGATGAGAATGTTAGCATTGGGGAATCCTGATCTTGGCGATCAAAAATTAAACCTGCCATTTGCTGAACGAGAAGTGAGGAGCATGAGGCGATTTTATCCTCATGTGCAGTTCTTCCTACAGGCGCAGGCGACCGAGACACAACTTTTGCGTTCTGCCAGTGATGCCGATTTGATATTATTCAGCTGTCATGCCGAGTTTGATGAAGCCAATCCATTATTATCAGCGCTTCTATTAACTTCGGATGCATCAAATGATGGTCGTTTGGAAGCACATGAAATTTTTGGGTTGTGTTTACAATCCGCTTTGGTGGCGATGAGTGCCTGTGAAACCGGCCTCGGCACCATTCGTAGTGGCGATGAAGTGGTAGGGCTCTCGCGCAGTTTTATCTATGCAGGCGCTGCCTCCCTCCTGTCGAGTCTGTGGAAAGTGGACGATTTGGCCACCGCCGTGCTGGTGAAACGGTTCTTCCGCTATCTATCCGAGGGATATACTCGGGCAGAAGCGCTGCAAAAGGCACAGCGGATCATTTACGAAGAAATGAATCCCTATCCTGCCTACTGGGCTGCTTTCACGATCACTGGCGATTTCCGCTAAGATATTGTTTGGAATATCTATTGCAGTGAATATAAGGTGGCTGGAAGGTGTTTTTTCAATAGCCGAAGAATCGGATGTTGCTGAGCAGCCTGATCCGTAGTGAAGATAATCGACTGGATCCACTCTTGATGAATTTGTCCGGCCAGCATCCGTAACTCTTTCTCTATGTTCTCACCTTTGAGAGACTGTTGAAAAAGGGCTTTTACTCTAAGAAACGTTCGACTTATACAATTTTTAAAATATTTTTAACACAAAAAGATAAATAATCAAGATTTCATCCAATTGCTCACATTTATTTTTACGCAACAGCCGGTATC
>FWPV01004600.1_pt1 | contig 28910 bp, 23 predicted proteins | sample 2228371 | NCBI WGS metagenome assembly FWPV01 (sample SAMEA103939776, study PRJEB20133) | metagenome | reverse complement strand
CGGGCGAAAGCGAGCTTTTCGCGCAGCTCGGCGGACAGGCCATCGAGCCGAGCATAGTCGAGATCCCGCGGCAGGGTGAGGCGGGCGTCGCGGCGAAAGGCCGCGATCTCGACCTCCTGACGGCGCAGATAGGGTGCGTAACGGGCCTCGATCTCGACCTGCTCGGCGACCTCCGCCGGTACCTCGCCGAGCTCCGGCCAGATGGCCGCCAGCCGCCGCAGATCGACGCCGGGCAGGGCCAACAGCTCTCGCGCGCTGCGCCGGCGGCCGTCGCGGTTGACCTCGATGCCGAAGCCGGCAGCCTCGGTCGGCGTCAAGGCGAGCTCATCCAGCCGGGCCCCGAGGGTCCGGATCCGCTCCTCCTTGGCGCGCAGCCGAGCGGCACGCGCAGGTCCCACACAGCCGACCCGCAGGCCTACGGGTGTGAGCCGGCGATCGGCGTTGTCGGCGCGCAGGCTCAACCGGTATTCGGATCGGGAGGTGAACATGCGATAGGGCTCGCTCACCCCCTGGCTCACCAGATCGTCGACGAGCACGCCGATCATGGCCTGCGCCCGATCGAGCACCAGTCCGTCCCGGCCGCTCGCCCGCAGCGCCGCGTTGATGCCGGCCAGGACCCCTTGCGCCGCCGCTTCCTCGTAGCCGGTGGTCCCGTTGATCTGTCCGGCGAGGAACAGGCCCGGCAGCCGTTCGAGCTCGAGCGTCGGCCGCAAAGCCCGCGGGTCGACGTAGTCGTACTCGATCGCGTAGCCGAACCGGACGATCTCGGCCCGCTCGAGGCCCGGGATCGTGGCGAGCAGCGCGCGTTGCGCCTCCTCCGGCAGGGCCGTGGAGATGCCGTTCGGGTAGATCAGCGGATCGTCGAACCCCTCGGGCTCGAGGAAGATCTGGTGGCGCCGTCGGTCGGGGAAGCGGACGATCTTGTCCTCGAGCGAGGGGCAGTAGCGGACCCCGGTGGCGCGGATCTGGCCGTTGTGGACCGGGGCCTCGTGCAGCCGCTCGCGTACGAAGGCGTGCGTGCGCTCGCTCGTCCAGGTGATCCAACAATCGACCTGGGGGCGATCGATCCGCTCGGTGAGGAACGAGAACGGCCGCGGGGGATCGTCGCCCGGCTGCCGCTCGAGCGAGGCGAAGTCGATGGACCGGCGGGCCAGACGCGGTGGTGTCCCGGTCTTGAGGCGGCCGAGCACGAGCCCGTGACGCAACAGGCTCGCCGACAAACGCTGGGCTGCGGGCTCGCCGAACCGACCGGCAGGCCAGCGACGGGCCCCCAGATGGATCTCGCCGCGCAGGAAGGTTCCGGTGGCCAGCACGACGGCCCCGGCCAGGAGCCGCTCGCCCTCGGCGGTTTCCACGCCCACGCAGCGGCCGTCGCGGGTCAGCAGGTCCGCGGCCTCGCCCTCGCGGATCACGAGGCCCGGCTGCTCGGCCAGAAGATGTCGCACGGCGGCGGCGTAGGCGGCCCGATCGGCCTGGGCGCGCGGACCTCGGGCGGCCGCCCCCTTGGTGGCCCCGAGCACCCGGAACTGGATCCCCGCCTCGTCGATCGCCCGGCCCATGAGACCGTCGAGCGCGTCGATCTCGCGCACGAGCTGGCCGCGGCCGAGCCCGCCGATCGCCGGATTGCAGGACATCGCCCCGATCGTCGCGTGCCGCCAGGTGAGCAGGACCGTGCGCGCGCCCATCCGCGCAGCGGCGGCAGCGGCCTCCACCCCGGCGTGCCCACCGCCCACGACGACCACGTCGACCCTCGCCATGCTCGGGCTTGTGCAAAGGCCCCGATCGAACGTCAAGCATCGACGCCGCCGGCCGAGCGGCCGGTCGCGGCGGCGCGGCGGACGAGCCCCGCCCGCCGGGACGGCACCGACCGTCCGTGGTAGAGGGCCGAGGGCGGGGTCGTGGGAGGGGCGATGGAGGGCATCGGGCGGATCGTCCTCGGTATCGGCGGGCTCCTGGCGCTCGTGGCACTGCTGCCGCCGGCCGCCCGTGCCTTGCGCCTGCCGACCACGGTCCTGTTGGCGGCGCTGGGCGGTACGCTGGCGGTGGCCACCGGCCTCGCCGCGCCGGGTACGATCGCCCTGCCCGACCCGCTGGTCGATTTCCTGCGCGGCTTCACCGCCCTGTCGGTCGGCTCCGAGCTCTTCTTGTGGATCTTCTTGCCGATCCTGTTGTTCGAGACGGCGGTGGCCCTCGACGGCCGGGAGCTGCTCGAGGAGCTGGTCCCGGTCCTGCTGCTCGCGGTCGTGGCCGTGTTGGTGTGCACCTTCGTGGCCGGGTTCGCGGTCCACTGGACCACCGGGCACACCCTGGCCGCCTGTTTGTTGGTCGCGGCCATCGTCGCCACCACCGATCCCAGTGCGGTGGTCTCGATCTTCCGCGAGGTCGGCGCGCCCCGGCGGCTGACCACGCTGGTCGAGGGCGAGAGCCTACTCAACGACGCCGCGGCCATCGCCATCTTCGGGCTGATGCTGGCCTGGGTGCTGCGGCCGGCGGCCTTCGACCCGGCCGGCGCCGCTCTGTCCTTCGTCGCGAGCTTCGTGGGCGGAGGGGTCACCGGTGCGCTCCTCGGCCGCCTCGCGGTGACCCTGGCGGGGCGCCTGGACCGCGGCGGACCGGCCGAGGTCACGGCCAGCCTGGCGCTCGCCTATCTGGCCTACGCCACGAGCGAGCTCTACCTCCAGGTCTCCGGGGTGGTCGCCGCGGTGGTGGCCGGGCTGGTGTTCGGCACCATGGTCCGGGCCCGCTTGGCCGCCGCCGAGTGGGAGCGGATGCGGGCGATGTGGGCCCAGCTCGGCTTCTGGGCGACCTCGCTGGTGTTCGTGCTCGCCGCCGCCCTGGTGCCGGGGACGTTGGCGGAGGCGCGCGCGAGCGATCTCATGGGGCTCGCGGCGCTGCTGGCCGGGGCGCTCCTCGCTCGGGCCCTGGTGCTCTACGGCCTCGTGCCGCTCGTGGTCCGGCTGGGCGGTGGGGCGCCGATCGACCGCCGCTACAGCCTCGTGATCCTGTGGGGCGGTCTGCGGGGTGCCGTGACCCTGGCCCTGGCGCTGGCGGTCACCGAGAACCGCCGCGTACCGCCCGAGGTCGCGCATCTGGTCTCGGTCCTGGCGACCGGCTTCGTGCTCTTCACGCTCCTGGTCCAGGCCACGACCTTGCGGCCGCTCCTGCGCCGGCTGGGCCTGGACCGGCTGGGACCGGTCGAGCGGGTCCTGCGCGATCGGGTCCTGGAGCTGGCCCGGGCCGAACTGCGCGATCGCCTGTCGGCGGCGGCGATCCGTCACGGCCTGGCGCTCGACGCGGTGCCCGGCGCCGCGCTTCCTCCCGTTCCCGTCGGCGCCGCGGTCGACGGCATGCCGTCCGAGGCGATCTCGCGCGAGCAGCTGGTGGCGGCCTTGGCCACCGTCACCGGTCGGGAGAGCGAGCTCTACGTGGCCGAGCTCGCCGAGCGGATGGTCGCCCGCTCGACCGGTGCGCTCCTGGTCCGGCGGGCGGATGCGCTGTTGGACGCGCTGCGCCAAGAGGGCGTGCACGGCTATCGCCACGTGGCCCGGCGCCAGGACGAGCTCGACCGGGCGACCCGGCTCGCCGCCTGGCTGCACGCGCGTTTCGGCCTGGCCGCTCCCCTCGCCCGCCAGCTGGAACTGCGGCTCGAGAAGCTCTTGGTCCGCCGCCGCGTGCTCGAGGAGCTGCTGGGCTTCACGCGCCATCGGATCCGCCGTCTGTTCGGCGAGCGGATCGCCGCCACCACCGCGCACGTGTTGGAGGAGCGGCTCGACGGGCTGGAACGCCAGCTCGACGCGTTGCGCCTGCAGTTCCCCGAGCACTGGGAAGCCGCCGCCGGGCTCTATCTCGGGCGGGTCGCGCTGCGTCTCGAGGAGGAGGACTACGAGCGACTGGTGGCCGAGCGGCTCCTCTCCCTGGAGCTGTTCCGTCATCTGCAAGCCGATCTGCGGGCCCGCCGGCGGGCCCTCGAGCGCACGCCCCGGCTCGATCTCGGCCTCGATCCCGACACCTTGATCGCCCGGGTCCCGCTCCTGGCGGCGCTGCCCGAAGCGCGCCGCCGCGAGCTGCGCCGGCTCCTGCGCGGCCGGTTGGCCCTACCGGGCGAGCGGATCGTCCGCCGCGGCGAGCGGGGTGACGCCGTCTACTTCATCGCCTCGGGGGCGGTGGAGGTCCAGCTGGAGGACGGCCCCGTCCGGCTGGGGACCGGCGAGGTGTTCGGCGAGATGGCGCTCTTGTTGCGCCAGCCTCGGCGGGCCGACGTGGTGGCCCTCGGCTATTGTCGGCTTTTGGTGCTGCGCCGCGAGGCGTTCCGCCGGTTCCTGCGGCGCCACCCCGAGGTGGTCGACGACCTCCGGCGGATCGTCCGGGCACGGTTGGAGGCGCCGGCACCACCCGCCCGCCTCTCCGCCGCCTCGGGTTCAGCGGCAGTGGCGAAGGATCGACGAGCCGGGTGAGTTTCACGTGAAACGCAAGCTGAGCGGGGCTCCGACACCTCGCCGGCTCGTGGCGTCACTTGCCGATGCAAAAGCGCGCGAAGATCCGATCGAGCAGCTCGTCGACCGCGACCCGCCCTGTGATCCGGCCCAGCGCCGCCGCGGCGATCCGCAGATCCTCGGCGGCCAGCACGGGCTCGCGCTCGCCCCGGTCGGCCAGCAGCCGGCCCAGCGCCGCATGCGCCTCGGCCAGCTCGACCCGGTGGCGCTCGCGGGTCACGAGCGCACTCTCGCCTCCGACGAGCCGCTCGCGGGCGAACGCCGTCAGGCGCGCCAGCAACGCCTCGAAGCCCTCGCCCGTCCGACAGGACAGCGCCACCGCGTCGGCGCGCGCCGAGGCCCAAGCGGGCACGGGCGCGAGGTCGATCTTGTTGACCACGATCAACCGATCGGGGTCCCCCTCCGCGCCGGCCTCGGGCGGTGGCGCCTCGCCGCCCGCCTCGACCACGAGGAGCCGCAGATCGGCGCGCGCCGCGCGGGCCCGCGCCCGCTCGACGCCGATCGCCTCGACCGGATCCGCCGTCTCGCGCAGTCCCGCCGTATCCAGCACCGTGACCGGCAGGCCGTCGAGCTCGAGCGCCACCTCGATCACGTCGCGTGTGGTTCCGGGATGGGGCGTCACGATCGCCACCTCCCGGCCGGCCAGCTGGTTGACGAGGCTCGACTTGCCGACATTGGGGGCGCCGACCACCGCCACCGTGAGCCCCTGACGCAGCCGCTCGCCCCGCGCCGCACCGGCGAGCGCCGCCTCGATCTCGGCCCGCAGCCGCTCGAGCGTCGGCCGGAGCCCGGCCAGCACGCCCTCGCCCACGTCGGGCTCGGCGGCCGCGAAGTCGAGTTCGGCCTCGACCAGCGCCAGAGCGTCCAACAGCGTGGCCCGCCAGGCTTCGCAGCGGCGCCCCAGCGCCCCGTCCAACTGTTCCAGGGCCTGGCGCAGTGCCGCCCGCGAAGAGGCGCTCACCAGATCGTCCACCGCCTCGGCCGCCGCCAGATCGAGCTTGCCGTTCGCGAACGCGCGTCGGGTGAACTCGCCGGGCCCGGCCGGCCGCAGGTCGGGCAGGCCGCGCAGCGCTTCGGCCAGGGTAGCGGCGACGGCCGGCCCACCGTGATGGTGGATCTCCGCCATGTCCTCGCCCGTGTAGCTGGCCGGCCCCGGGAACCACAGGATCAGCGCCCGGTCGATCGGCCGCCCGGTGTCGGGCTCGCGCACCGTGCGCAGCACCGCCCGCCGCGGTGCCGGCGGCGGTCGCCCGGTCAACGCCTGCAGCGCCGCGCCCGCCGACGGGCCGGACAGGCGCAGCACCGCCACCGGCGCCCGGCCGGCGGCCGTCGCCCAGGCCCAGATCGTCCGCGCCGGTTGCTCGGGGTTCAGCTCTTGCCCTCGCCGCGCGGCCGCCGGGCCGCGGCCGCGGCTTGGGCGGCCATCTGCGCCCACAAGCCCTGCCATTGCTCGAGGCTGCGCACCGACAGCGGCAACCACGTCTCCATCAAGGCCTTGGCATCCATGGCCTTGATCGCTTCGAGCAGGCGCTCCTCGGCGGCCGCGAGCAGCGTGCGCTGCATGGGCGCGACGTCGGGCAGCCCCAGAAAAGCGCGCGCTTCCTCGGGCGTGCAGTCGATCTCGATGTTGAATTTCATGCTCGCTCCGCTGGCCGGCCGGTGGACCGCGCTCCACTATAGAGGCGGCGCCCGCCCACGTCAGGGGCGCGGCGGGGAGAGGGTCGCATGGCGAACGCACTGGCCCGGGCCTCGAGCCCCTATCTGCAGCAGCACCGCGACAATCCGGTCGACTGGCGGGAATGGGGCCCCGAGGCGCTGGCCCTGGCACGCGAAACCGACCGGCCGATCCTCCTTTCGATCGGCTACGCCGCCTGCCACTGGTGCCACGTCATGGCCCACGAGAGCTTCGAGGACCCGCAGACCGCCGCCCTCATGAACCGGTGGTTCGTCAACGTGAAGGTCGACCGTGAAGAACGACCGGATCTCGACGCGATCTATCAGCAGGCCCTGGCTCTGTTGGGCGAGCAGGGGGGATGGCCGCTCACCATGTTCTTGACCCCCGACGGCGCGCCGTTCTGGGGCGGGACCTATTTTCCGCCCGAGCCGCGCTGGGGCAAGCCGTCGTTCCGCCAGGTCCTGGAGCAGGTCGCCAAGGTGTGGCGCGAGGAGCGGGGTCGGATCGAGGCCAGCCGCACCGCCCTCGTTCGCGCCCTCCAGCGGCTCGCCGAGCCCGAGGCCGGCGCGCCCGTCGACCTGGCCTTCGCCATCGAGGCCGGCCGGACCATGGGCGACGACCTCGACCCGGTCCACGGTGGCTTCGTGGGTGCCCCCAAGTTCCCGCAGGCTCCGGCCCTGGCCTTTCTTTTCCAGGTGGCGCTGTCGAGCGGCGACCCGCGCCTTCACGCCCGGCTCCTCCACACCCTGCGCCGGATCTGCCAAGGCGGCATCTACGATCACCTGGGCGGTGGCTTCGCCCGCTACAGCGTCGACGCGTTCTGGCTCGTCCCGCACTTCGAGAAGATGCTCTACGACAACGCCCAGCTCCTCGACCTTCTGGCCGAGGCCTGGGCTTCGAGCGGCGATCCGTTGTTCGCTGCCCGCGTGGCCGAGACCATCGACTGGCTCGAGGCCGAGATGAGCGTGGACGGCGCCTTCGCCGCTTCGCTCGATGCCGACAGCGAAGGCGAGGAAGGCCGGTTCTATCTCTGGGACCAAGACGAGATCCGCGCGCTGCTCGGCCCCGAGGCACCGCTCTTCGAGCAGGCCTACGGCGTCACCCGCCGAGGCCACTTCGAGGGGCGCACCATCCTCAACCGCCTCCACGAGCCGGGCCTGGCCGATCCCGAGACCGAGGCCCGGCTGGCCCACTGCCGTGCGATCCTGCGCGAGGCGCGGGCGCGTCGCCCCCGCCCGGCCCGCGACGACAAGATCCTGGCCGATTGGAACGGGCTCACGATCACCGCGCTCGCCCGCTGTGGGCTGCGCTTCGGGCGGCCGGACTGGATCCGCCGGGCGCGACGAGCGTTCGACGCGGTCCGCGAGCGGCTCGCCGAAGGCGACCGGCTGGTTCACGCGGCCTGCGGCGGGTCGCGCAGCGAGCGCGGGTTCCTCGACGACTACGCTCAGATGACCCGCGCCGCCCTCGCGCTCCACGAGCTGACCGGCGAGCCGAGCTTTCTCGACCAGGCGGTGCGCTGGATCGAGGAGGCCCGGCGCCGGTTCGGCGATGGGCCCGGGAGTTGGTACCTCACCGAGGCGGACGAGGAGCTCCCGGTTCGCCCGCGGGCCGCGACCGACGGGCCCACACCCTCGGCGGTCGGGACGATCGCCCAGGAGAGCGCGCGGCTGTTCGTGCTCACCGGCGAAGCCCGTCATCGCGAGCGGGTGGAGGCGATCCTGGCCGGCCTGTCCGGGGCGGTGCGCCGCCACCCCTTCGCCCACGCCACGCTGCTCTCGGCCGTGCTGCTCCTCGAGCGCCCGGTCCATCTGCTGCTGGCCGGCGAGCCGGAAAGCCCCTCCTTCCGGGCGTTGCTCGAGGTCGTGGCGCGCAGCGCGGTTCCCGCACGGGTGCTGCAGCTGCGGCCGACCGGCACGGCCCCGCCGCCCGGCCACCGCCCGGCCGGATCCGCACACCCCGGAACCACGCCGTTCGCGCAGGTCTGCATCGGCACCACCTGTCTTGCGCCGGCGACCACGGCGGCCGATCTTGCCGACCGATTGCGACACGTCACGGCCGCGACCGGCTGACCGGCGCGCCGCGGCCAGCAGGGGGAGGACGGTATGGGCCTGCGCATTCTCGTTCGTCGCCACGGGGGTCCCGAGGTCCTGGAGCCCGACCATTTCGAGCCGACCGCGCCCGGTCCCGGCGAGGCGCTGGTCCGCCAGGAGGCGGTCGGGGTCAACTACATCGACGTCTATTTCCGCACCGGCCTCTACCCGCCCCCCCAGGGTCTGCCCTTCGTCATCGGCCACGAGGGCGCCGGTGTGGTGGAAGCGGTGGGCGAAGGGGTGAGCGAGGTCCGCCCCGGCCAGCGGGTGGCCTACGCGTCCGGCCCGGGCAGCTACACGACCCATCGGATCATCGCCGCCCGCCATCTCGTGCCGCTACCCGAAGGCATCGACAGCGAGACCGCCGCGGCCATGATGCTCAAAGGCATGACCGCGCAGTACCTGTTGCGGCAGACCTACGTCGTCCGCCCCGGTGACACGATCCTGTTCCACGCCGCGGCCGGCGGTGTCGGCCTGATCGCCTGCCAATGGGCGAAGCATCTGGGGGCCACCGTGATCGGCACGGTCGGCAGCCCGGAGAAGGCGGCGATCGCCCGCGCCCACGGATGCGATCACGTCATCCTCTACGATCGCGAGGACGTGGTGGCGCGGGTCAAGGAGATCACCAAGGGCGAGGGGGTGCCGGTGGTCTACGACGGGGTCGGCAAGAGCACTTTCCTGACTTCGCTCGATTGCCTGCGCCCGCGCGGCCTGCTCGTGAGCTTCGGGAACGCGAGCGGCCCGGTCGAAGGCGTCAATCTCGGGATCCTCGCCGCGAAGGGCTCGCTCTACGTGACCCGACCGACCCTGATGACCTACACCGCCACGCGCGAGCAGCTCCTGGCCTGCGCCGACGATCTCTTCGACGTGGTCCGCAGCGGTGCGGTCAAGATCGAGATCCATCAGCGCTTCCCGCTGGCCGAGGCCGCCGCTGCGCATCGGGCCCTCGAAGGACGGGCCACCGTCGGCTCGACCCTGCTCCTGCCCTGAACGGCCCGGTCGGTCGACCGGCTGCCCGCGGCGGGTCCGTCCGCGCTTCAGGCGACGGCCCGCCGCTCCTCGGCCGGCTCGCCGGCCGGGACCGGCTCGGTCGCCTCGTCCGGCTCCTTGAGCACGTAGCCGCGCCCCCACACCGTCTCGATGTAATGGTGGCCGCCGGAGAGGGCGGCGATCTTCTTGCGCAGTTTGCAAATGAAGACGTCGATGATCTTGAGCTCGGGCTCGTCGCGGCCGCCGTAGAGATGATCGAGGAACATCTCCTTGGTGAGCGTGGTGCCCTTGCGCAGGGACAACAGCTCCAGGATGCTGTACTCCTTGCCGGTGACATGGAGACGACGTCCGGCCACCTCGACCGAGCGCGCGTCCAGGTTCACGACCAGCTTGCCGGTGCGAATGATCGATTCCGAGTGCCCCTTCGAGCGCCGGACGATCGCCTGGATCCGGGCCACGAGCTCCATCTTGTTGAACGGCTTGGTCAAGAAGTCGTCGGCCCCGGTCGTGAGGCCCTTGACCTTGTCGAGCGGATCGGAACGGCCCGAGAGGATCAGAACGGGTGTGCGGATCCGCGCGGCACGCAGCCGGCGGACGACCTCGTAACCGTCGATGTCCGGTAGGCTCAGATCCAGGATGATGATGTCGAAGTCGTAGAGGCGGGCGAGCTCGATCCCCTCCTCGCCCCGCTCGGTCGGCTCGAACACGATGTTCTCGCTCCGCAGCGCCGCCTCGACGAGCTTGGTGGAGACCGGATCGTCCTCGATCACGAGCGCACGCATCGCCGTTCCCTTCCTGCCCGACGCAACCCGCCCCTAACGTTAAGCCTCGACCCTTAAGCTTTCGTTAGCGGGTGGCGTGTTTCTCTCCGCCCCGGGCCCGGCGCTCCGGCACCGGGCTCGCTCTCGCGGGCATGCAAGCGGAGGACCGGCCGTGCTACAACCGAAAACAGAAAAACCGTGCGATGATACACGCCATGGTTGTGTCGCCGCAGCGTTGGCCGACGAGCTCGCCCGGCTCGGCCGGCCCCGGATCGGCGGACGGGTGGCCTCTTGCTCCGGGAACCTGGTGCTCGCCCGTGGACTGTTGGGCCGCGTCGGCATCGGCGACACCGTGCGCATCGAGCGCCGCCCCGAACCGGACGGGCCCGGTCTCCCGCGCTTCGATCCCGAACGGTCGATCCTGGCCGAGGTGGTCGGCTTCGATGCCGAGGGGGTGCGGCTGCTCCCCTACGAAGAGCTCACGGGCATCGGCTTTCGCGCGCGCGTGGCGATCGAGCCGGACCTGCCGGTCGTCGCCCCGGATCGGCGCTGGCTCGGTCGGGTGATCGATGCGCTCGGCCGACCGCTCGACGGCCGCGGCCCGCTGCCGCGCGGACCGCGGCCCTATCCGCTGCAGGCGCGCGCGCCGGAGGCGGCCCGGCGGACCCTCTTGGGCCCGCGCCTGTCGCTCGGGGTGCGCGCGCTCGACCTGTTCGTGCCCTGCCGCGAGGGGCAGCGGCTCGGCATCTTCGCCGGCTCGGGGGTCGGCAAATCCACGCTCCTGGCCATGATCGCCCGCCGCACCGCCGCCCCGGCGCTGGTGATCGGGCTGGTGGGCGAGCGCGGCCGCGAGCTCAACGAGCTCTTGGAGCACACCTTGGGCCCGCAGGGACGCGAGCGGACCACGGTCGTGGTCGCCACCTCCGACCAACCGGCGATGATGCGGCGGCGGGCCGCCTATCTGGCGATGACCGTGGCCGAGGCGCTCCGCGACCAGGGCCTCTCGGTGTTGCTCCTGCTCGACAGCATCACCCGCTTCGCCATGGCCTTGCGCGAGATCTACCTGGCCGCCGGCGAGCCGCCCACGAGCAAGGGCTATCCGCCCGGCGTGTTCGCCGAGCTGCCCCGGCTGCTCGAGCGGGCCGGTCCCGGCTCGGAGCGCGGTTCCATCACCGCCTTGATCTCGGTGCTCGTCGAGGGTGACGACGGCAACGAGCCGATCGCCGACACCGTGCGCGGGATCCTGGACGGCCACGTCGTGCTCGATCGGCGCATCGCCGAGGCCGGCCGGTTCCCGGCGGTCGACGTGCTCAAGAGCGTCTCGCGGGTGGCACCCGGTTGCTACACGCCGCAGGAACGGGCGCTCGTCGGCCGCGCCCGCGCGCTGCTCGCGCGCTGGGCGGACATGGCCGAGCTCGTCCAGCTGGGCGCCTACCGAGCCGGTAGCGATCCCGAGCTCGACGAGGCGATCCGCCTGCGGCCGGCTCTGGAGGCGCTGCTTTCGCAGACCCCCGACGAAGAGCCCGAGCCCGAACCGCCGTTCGCGGCGTTGGCGCGCATTCTGGGCGAGCCGGTCCCGACGGTTGGCCGAGGTGCGGATGGCTGAGCCCTCCGACCCTCGCTTGCGCGTCCTCGAGCGGCTGGCCCGCCTCGAGCGCGAGGAGCTCGACCGCCGGCGCCAGGAGCTCGCCGACCTCGAGCGGGCGCTCACCGAGCTCGCCGCGCAGCGTGCGGCGCTGCGCCGATCGCGAGGCTCGGAGATCGCCGCCGGCTGGGCGCTGCCGGGCGGTCCCGCCCCCCTCGGTGCCTGGCTCGCGGCCCTGGCGCGGCGCGAACGGGCGCTCGACCGGGCGGCCGCGGAGCTGGCGGAACGGTGCGACCGGGCGCGCGACGCGCTGGCCGCCCAGCGAGCGGCGAACCGCCGCCTGGAGATCCTCGTGGAGCGGGAACGCGAGCGCGAACGAGCACGGCGCGCCGAACGGGAACGCAAGGCGCTCGACGAGCTCGCGACGTTGCGTCATCCGCGGGCCCGCGGAGGCGGGCTCAGAACTCCGGAGCGAGCGTGACCGTGAGGCCGTCGAGCTCGGGCGTCACCTTGATCTGACAGGACAGGCGCGATTCCTCGCGGACCTGGAAGGCCTCGTCGAGCATCATGGTCTCGTCGGCGTGCGGCGGCTCCAGGCGGCCGAGCCAGGCCGGGTCGACGTAGACGTGGCAGGTGGCGCAGGCACAGCAACCGCCGCAGGCCGCCTCGATCGGCAAGCCGGCTTCGCGGATGACCTCCATGACCGACCAGCCCACGGGGGCCTCGAGCTCGTGGAGCCGACCTTCCCGATCGAACACGCGGATCCGCGGCATCTCAGATCACACCCAGCTTCTTCTGCAGGTCGGTGCTCGAGGTGGTGTAGCGGAACACCAGGCGCTCTTGCGGCCGGCAGTAGCGGAAGGCTTTCTGGCACATGAGCGCCGCCTCGTGGAACCCCGACAGGATCAGCTTGAGCTTGCCGGGGTAGGTGCAGATGTCACCGATGGCGAACACACCGGGAAGATTGGTCTCGAACGCCTCCGTGTCGACCTTGACGAGCCCCCGCTCGAGTTGCAGTCCCCAATTGGCGAGCGGACCCAGCTCCATCTTGAGCCCGTAGAAGGCCAACAGCCGATCGCACGGGATGCGTTGCTCCTGGCCGTCCTGGGTCTTGACGACGATGCCGGTGAGCTCGCCGTCGTCACCTTCGAGCGCGGTGATCTGGCCGATCACGAGCGTCATGGCGCCCTGGCCCACCAGCCGGCGCATCCGCTCCACCGAATCGGGCGCCGCCCGGAACTCGTCGCGCCGGTGGACCAGGGTCGTCGACGCGGCCAGAGGTTGCAGTGCCAGCACCCAGTCGAGCGCGGAATCACCACCGCCCGCCACCACGATCCGATGGCCGCGGAACGCCTCGCTACGGCGCACCGAGTAGAACAGCGAGCGGCCTTCGAACGCCTCCGCGCCGGGCAGCGGCAGTCGGCGCGGGACGAAGCTGCCGGCGCCCGCGGCGACGACCACGACCGGGGATTCGAACACCGTGCCGGCCGAGGTCTCGACCCGCCAGCCGCCCTCGGGCCGCCGCTCCAGCCGCTCGGCCTGCTCGCGCAAGTGGAACACGGGGTCGAACGGCCGAATCTGTTCCAAGAGATTGTCGATCAGCTGTTGGCCGGTGCAGCGCGGCACGGCGGGAATGTCGTAGATCGGCTTGTCCGGGTAGAGCTCGGCGCACTGCCCGCCGATCTTGTCGAGATTGTCGATCAGGTGACAGGAGAGGCCGAGCAGGCCGGCCTCGAACACGGCGAACAGGCCCACGGGCCCGGCGCCGATGATGACCATGTCGGTTCGAACGGGCGGTTCGCTCATGCTGGCTGCGGCTCGAGACCCGGTCGCGAGGTGGGGGCACCGGCGGGGTACCCGACCGGGTCGCCGACCGCACGACCCGCATCGTACCCGCAGGTAGCAACTCGCTCGGCCCGCGGCAAGGCGAGCGCCCGCGGCGCGCTGTCCGACCCGGCCGATCGCCACGCCCGGAACCGGTCACGCACCCGCCGGGCCCAGCCGGCGAGCGCGGCCAGCCGATCGTCGCGCTCGACCACCAGATCCACGAGTTCCGGCCCCGGCTCGGCGAGGCTCGCCTTGTAGCGGCTCTCGCCGGCCATGAAGTCGTAGATCCGGGCTCCGGCCGAAAGATAGCGCTCGATCGCCAGCCAGTGGCAAACCAGCCCGGGCTTGAGCCGATTGTCCTCGCCGTAGACGAACCCACTCGTGTAATAACCGACCCAGCCGCGCCACAGCAGTACGTAGAGATAGCCGATCGGCTCCTGGCCCGCGGTCACGCGAAGGATCTCGGCCGTACCTTCGGGCAGCGCCCGGGCCAGTAAAGCCCGGTGAAACGCCGCGAAGCCCGGAACGCCGAAGGCCCCGCGCCTCCCCTTGGCGCGAAACCGCGCTTCGTGGAGCGCGGCCAATTGCTCGAGCCAGTCGAGCGCTCGGGTCGGGTCGGCCGCCGCTTCGATCCGCAGCGCCCCGCGAGCACCGTAGAGCCTGGCCGATCGCCGGATCTGTGCGCGCGTACCGGGGCTCAGCTGTTGCAGATAACCCTGCCCCCACAGACGGATCGCCTCCAGATCGACGATCGCGCAGCGGCTCTGGGCCCGCCGCCGACAGCGCAGGCCGGCCGCCGAGGCCGCGACCTCGAAGGCGGGGTCGACCATCGGCAGCACCACCGCGCGCGCCCGGGGGCGAGCTCGTCCGCGAAGGAGGCGGTCGAGGAGCGTCACCCGCGCCGCGACCTCGTAGCCGCGGGCGGCGAGCACGTCGTTGTACTCGATGGCGATCCGATCGGCGTCGGGATCGCCGGTCGCATGCAGGTGCAGCGCGCGCGAGACGGGCCACCAGCGACCGCGCCGCTCCACCAGGAGCGCCAGGCCCACGGTGGTTCCCCGATGAGCGATGCGGGCCAGATGGACGGGCTCGCGGCGGCGCTCGAACCACGTCGCGATCCACGGCCAACTCAGGAAGACCGAGGCCGCCGACCGCTCGACGAGGGCGCGCCACTCCGGTTCCAGGACGGTCGCCGGCGGGGCGGGCTCGATCGCGATGTCGAGCTGCCAGGGTCGCGGCCGTGGTAGGCCGTCGTCCGGCTCGTCGACCTCTTCGGAATGCTCGAGATCCACCCTTGCCGCTCCCGCGGGCCGGCCCCCTGGGGCCCGGCCGATCCGCCTCGCGATCTGTGATGTGAATCACAGCCGACACCGCGTCCCCCCTCATAATGGCGACATACGGTGTGCGGCCATAGATCGGTCCGGCATTTCTCCATCCTGGCGCGTGACGCTTCGGATCGGATCTGCGGCGGGAGCCGGGGCGGGTGGCCGAGAGTCCCTCGCCCCGGCCTGTGCCGTCGGCGGCCCGCTCGGATGAGGCCCGCAACGATCTCCGTCGTGATTCCGGCTGTCACCGGGCCGGCCCGATCGCGAAGGACGGGTGGAGCTCGTGCGTACCGCGCCTGTCGGCGGCCGTCGCCGGGGTCCGCCTTGAATCGAGCGGGTCGCCCCCGCTACAGCTACCGGCAGGTCGATGGGCGAGGTTGCCGGGTTCTCGATGGTCGACGATGCGATCGTCGAGAGGGGGGCGGCGTGCATCCAGGCACGGAGCTCGGCGGTGGCCGAGTTCGGCAGGAGCGCCGAGCCGTGCGCCGGACCGGCCTCGACCTCGCCGTCCGTCGTTCCGTCTCGAGCGCGAGGCTGTGGCGGCATGGCTCTGGGCGACTGGTTGCGGCGGCTGTTCGGCGGCGAGCGGTCGGGTCATCGACCCGATCCCGCGGCGGCGGTCGACTATCGAGGCTACCGGATCGTGCCGGTGGTCCGAGCGGAAGGCGGTCACTACCTCACCTGTGCTTGGATCGAGAAGGATTTCCCGGACGGTCGCAAGCGCCACGAGCTGATCCGCGCCGACACCCACGCGAGCGCCGACGACGCCAAGGCCTTCGCCATTCACAAGGCGCGCCAGATCATCGACGAGCAGGGCGATCGGCTGTTCCGCTGAAGCCCCGGCCGCATGAGCGGAATTTCATGCGGCCGTGAGCCGGCCGTGAGATGCCGGTCTTGCGAGCCGGGGGGGTGCGGGCCACCTCCGCTGCCGTGGCCGATCCGCTGGAGGTGAGCATGACCCCCGAGGACCGCGACGCGATCATCGGCTTCTTCGACCGGCTGAAGGCGCTCGACAGCGAGCGTGATCCGGAGGCCGAGCGGCTGATCCACGAGCTGATGGAGCGCCATCCCCAGACCAAGTACTATGTGACGCAGATGGCGTTCTTCCTCGAGCACGCCCAGGCCGAGGCCCAGAACCGGATCCGCGAGCTGGAGCACGAGCTCGAGCGCCAGCGCAGCGGCGGTGGCCTGTTGGGTGGGCTGTTCGGCGGCACGCGCACCCCGCCGCCGCCCAGCCCCGTGCACGCGCCGGGTTACCGGCCCGGCATGTTCCAACAGCCGGGCGGCTTCCTGGGCGGAGCGGCCGGCACGGTGACGGCTCTGGCCGGTGGTTTCCTTCTGGGTTCGCTGTTGGGCTCGCTGCTCGCCCCACCGGTGCAGGCGGCCGAGCCACCGGCCGAAGAGCCCGAAGCCGAGGAGATGGACGAGATCGGCTTCGATCCGGGCGACGACAGCTGGTGAGGCGCGCCGCCCGGTCGGGACCGGCTCGCGACACGAGCGAGGTCGACGATCGGCGGCGACCCGAGAGGCGCGCCGCCGATCGGCCCGGCAGTTGATCCAGATCAAGCGGGCCGGCGGCGATCCGGGCTAAGGTGCGCACTCGAACGACGAGGAGACGCCCATGTCCGCCACCGGTCTCGACGTTTTCGACAGCACCGTCCAGCAGACCAATCTGTGGCTCAAGGCCATCCAGGAGAAGCTGGGTATCGAAGATCGCCACTTCGCCTATCTGGCGCTGCGCGGCACGCTCCACGCGCTGCGCGACCGGTTGCCCCCGGAGCTCGCCGTCCATCTGGGCGCGCAGCTACCCATGCTGGTCCGCGGGTTCTATTACGAGGAGTGGCATCCGGCCGGAACGCCGACCCGCGAGCGCCACGTCGAGGATTTCCTGGCCAAGGTCGGCGCCGCCTTCGTCAAGGATCCACCGGAGAACCTGGAGGCGGTGGTCGAAGCCGTCCTCGAGGTGCTCTCGGCGCGCATCGACCCCGGTCAGGTGAGCAAGGTCATCCACGCCCTGCCACCGGAGTTGCGCGCTCTGTTCCCCGAATGGGCCCGCCGGGCGGCCATGTGAGCGCGGCCTCGAGGGTGCGCCGAGGAGACGGTCGATGAGCGAGCGCTCGACCATCGCCATCGTCGACGAGGTGCGCGCCCGGCTGCGTAGCGTACCCGGTCTCGAAGCCGGGCACGTCCATCTCGGGATCGCCTACGCCGACGGCACACTCACCCTCGAAGGGGAGGTCGAGAGCCTGGCTTGCAAGAAGCGCGCATTGCGGGCGGCCGCTTCCGTGCCCGGCGTGAGCGGGATCGTCGACCGGCTCGGGGTCCGCCCCGCCGAGCCGATGGGCGATCGCGCGATCCGCGACCACGTCGCCCACGCCTTCCTGGCCGAGCCCGCCTTCGCCGCCTTCGCGATCTACGAGCGTCGCGGCGAAAAGCTGGAGCCGATCCGCGCGGCCCCGGTCGACGATCGCGGACGCCTCGAGATCGAAGTCGCGGACGGGATCGTCACGCTCGACGGGGTCGTTCCGGGGCTCGACGACAAGCGGCTGGCCGGCCTGCTCGCCTGGTGGGTTCCGGGTGTGCGCGACGTCGTCAACGGCATCGCCGTGGACCCGCCCGAGGAGGACGGCGACGAGAGCATCGCCGAAGCCTGCCGCCTCGCGCTCGAGAAGGATCCGTTCGTGGACGCCGGCCAGATCCGCGTCCGCGTCCGCGATCGACGGGTGACCCTGGAGGGTCTGGTGCGCAGCGAGGATCAACGGCGAATGGCCGAAAGCGACGTGTGGGCGTTGTTCGGCGTCGACGAGGTCGACAACCGCATCCTCGTCCACGCCTGAGGGCCCGGACCCGGCTCGCTCTAGAGCGTCGACCAGAAGGCCAGGAACGGGTCGATCTCGCTCGGCGCCAGGCGGATCTCCGGCATGTCCGGATGGACCGCCCGGATCCCCTCCTCGAGGAGCGGCAGGAGCCGCTCGGCCGGTAACCGGCGAGCCAAGCGCGGAAAAGGCGGGGCCGCCGGGTGGGGGCTCGTCTCGCGATCGTCGAGCGCGTGGCAACGGGCGCAGACGCGCTCGGCGATCGCCCGGCCCGGCTGCGCATCCGCTTCGATCCACGACGCGGCTTCCTCGGCCTCGGTCTCGATCGCGTCGGGCTCGCTCGGGGAAGTGAGCGGTTCGGGCGCCGTGCAGGCGAGCAACATCGCCACCAGGACGAGGATCGGTGGAGCGGGACCCGTGGCCGCGCCGGGTCGACCCCGCCGGTCCTCGCCGGATCGGGCCCGACACGGCGGTCGACCGCGATCGGGCCACGAGCGGAACGGGGTGCGGCCCGAGGGGCCGGCCCCGCGCACGGTCCCTTGCGGGCTGGTTTCGGTCACCTCGGCCATCCACCGATCCTCGATCGGGTCGTCACGAAGCTAGCGGTGCGGGGAACGGGCGTCGAGGGCGAGGCCGGATCACCACCGGGCTCTGGCGCGATCGGCCGACCCCGCTTAGAAGGCCCGGCGCGTTCGAGGATACGAGGACCGGGATGGCGCAAGCTTCGAATTTCGCCGCCGATCGGCTGAAGCAGATCGTCGAGAAGATCGAGCGGCTCGAGGACGAGAAACGCGAGGTGGCGGACCAGATCAAAGAAGTCTTCGCCGAGGCCAAGAGCGAAGGCTTCGACATCAAGACGCTGCGCCAAGTGCTCCGGCTGCGGCGGATGAAGCCCCACGACCGTACCGAGCAGGAGGAGCTCCTCGAACTCTACAAGGCCGCGCTCGGGATGGCCTGAGTCGGTTCGAGCGACTGTTCGCCCGGAGGGTCGTCCGATGTCCGATGAACCACGCGATGTCCGGGACCTCGCCGACGAGCATGGCCGGATCCCGGCCGATCGCGCCGCCGATCTCGCTCGCACCGGCCGGCTCTTGCTCGTGGACATCCGCACACCGGCGGAGTGGGCGACGACCGGCGTGCCAGCCGGCGCGGCCCCGATCCCGCTCACCGAACGGCCGCAACGTGTACGGCCGGAGTTCGTGGGCGAGATCGACCGGCTCGTCGCGGGGCACCGCGATCGGCCGGTGGCGCTGATCTGCCGGTCGGGTGGGCGGACCGCCTTCGCCCGCCGGCTCCTATTGGCACACGGATTTTCCGCCGTGCTCGACGTCGCCGAGGGGATGAGCGGCAGCGAATTCGGCCCGGGTTGGCTGAGCCGCGGGCTGCCGGTCGAGCCCTGGGCGCCGAGCAGCGAACCAGCCTGAACCGTCACGCAGCCGTCGCATCGCCGTGCTCTAGCGCGGCGCGTGGTCCGCTTCGCCGCGGAGGCAAGCCCATGTTCGCGCGCCGTTGGCTCCTCGCTCTGGGATCGGCCCTGTTGGCGCTGGCCCTCGGGCCCGAAGGCGTGGCCGAGCCGGTCCGGGTGCGGATTCTGCTCGTCAACGACTGGGACCGTTTCCAGGAGGACCGCGGTCGCGGCGGTTTCGCCCGCCTGTGGAGCGTGCTGGCGGCCGAGAACGCCTGGGCCGAGGACGTCCTCTTCGTCCACGCGGGCGACGCGCTCTCGCCGTCGCTCTTGTCGAGCATCGACAAGGGCGCGCACATGGTGGATCTTTTGAACCGGCTGCCGCTCGACGTCTTCGTGCTGGGTAACCACGAGTTCGACTTCGGGCCCGAGGTCACCCGGCAGAGGCTGGCCGAGGCCCGCTTTCCGGTGATCAACAGCAACATCCGCGAAGCGGACGGCGCACCGTTCGCCGGCCTGCCGCCGAGCCGGATGATCGAAGTCCACGGGTTCAGGTTCGGGTTCTTCGGCCTGACGACGCCGCAGACGCGGGAGATCTCCTCGGCCGGCGATCTGCGGTTCGAAGATCCGCTCGCCGTGGCCGAGGCGATGGCCCAGAGGCTGCGCGCGGACGGCGCCGATCTCGTGGTGGCCGTGACCCACACCGGCTTCGAGGAGGATCTGGCCCTCTATCGGAAAGGTCGGCTCGACCTGATCCTCACCGGTCACGATCACGATCTGCGGATCCTCTACAACGGCAAGACGGCGATGGTGGAGAGCGGGTCGCAGGCGGAGTTCGTCACGGCGATCGATCTCCAGCTCGAGCGGGTGGGATCCGGCGATCGGCAAAGCGTGGCTTGGTTCCCGACGTTCCGCACGCTCGATACCGCGGCCTACGCGCCCGATCCGGCGGCCGCGGCGGTCACCGACGAGCTGCAGCGTCGGCTCGATGCGGAGCTGAGTGAGCCCATCGGCGAGACCGTGGTGCCGCTCGACAGCCGGCGCGAGACCGTGCGCACGATGGAGGCGGCGATCGGCAATCTCGTGGCCGACGCGATGCGTCGGGCGACGAACGCGGACGTGGCGATCATGAACGGCGGCGGGATCCGCGGCGACCGCACCTACCCGGCGGGTACCCTGTTGACCCGCAAGGACATCTTGACCGAGCTGCCGTTCGGCAACCGGGTCGTGCTCGTGGAGCTGCGCGGTGTCGATCTTCTGGCCGCACTCGAGAACGGCGTGTCGCAGGTCGAGCAGCGGGCCGGGCGGTTCCCGCAGGTCGCGGGCGCGAGCTTTCGCTTCGATCCGCGCCGCCCGCCCGGGCAGCGTGTCGTCGAGGTCCGCGTGAACGGAGAGCCGCTCGACCCGCAGCGCCTCTATCGGGTGGCGACCAACGATTTCCTGCTCAACGGTGGCGACGGCTATGTGAGCCTCGCCCGGGGCAAGGTGCTGATCGACCCGGCAGCGGGTGGGCTCCTGGCGTCCACCGTGATGAACCACGTGACGGCGTCGGGCGGCAAAATCACGGCCGCGGTCGAGGGGCGGATCGGCCGGGTCGAGTGAGGCGACGCTCGCGCGCGGCCGAGCGAGGGTCGGCGGTCCCGGGTTCAACGATTCGTTAACCTCGTCGTGCCACACTTCGCGCGTCGGGCACGGGTCGGCCCCCGTGTCCCGCGCGGAGCGTGTCGTGCGGCGCCAGGCGATCATCCATTGGGGCATCTCGAGCTACTTCGGTTGGGGCGTCTACGGGCTCAACCTGGCCCGTGCCTGGGTCGAGGATCCCGAGCTGGAGCCGCTCGCGGCGCTGCCGGTCCGGGAAGCGGACCTGGTCGTCGATCCGCTCGGCCGTCTGGCGCTGCGCCCCTTTCTCGAGCGCTCCCGAGCGTTCCAGGCCCAACTCGAGCGCCTGGCGGGTCGCGAGATCCAGGCGCAGGCGGCGGTGCTGCACGCGCTCGGGGCCGAGTTCACCACCGGTCCGGCGGCGCACGGGGTGCGCTTGACCGGCCGGCCCACGATCGGCGTGACCTTCTTCGAAACCGCCCAGCTGTCGCCCGAGGCCGTCGCACGGGCTCGCCGCTTCGATCGGGTGGTGGCCGGATCGAGCTGGAACGCTCGCGTGCTGGAGGCGCACGGGCTCGCCAACGTGCGCACGGTGCTCCAGGGGATCGATCCGACTCTGTTCCATCCCGCACCGCGCCGCCGACGCCGACGTGACCGGTTCCTTATCTTCAGTGGCGGCAAGCTGGAGCTGCGCAAGGGCCAAGATCTGGTGCTGCTCGCCTTTCGCCGGTTCGCCGAGCGACATCCCGACGCTTTGCTCGTGACCGCCTGGCACAGCCCCTGGCCCCAGCTCGCCCGTACGATCGATGCCCGCGGTCTGGCCCGCCCGGTGGTGTTCGATCGCGACGGCCGGCTCGACGTGCCCGGGTGGGCCGAGGCCAACGGCATCCCCCCGAGCCGCGTCGTCGACCTCGGCGCCGTACCGAACGCGCTATTGCCCCCGATCCTGCGGGAGTGCGACGTGGCGCTCTTCCCCAACCGCTGCGAGGGCGGCACCAACCTCGTGGCCATGGAGTGCATGGCCTGCGGCGTGCCCACGATCCTCTCGGCCAACACCGGCCATCTCGACCTCGTCGACGAGGCGATCTGCTACCCGCTCCGCACACAACGGCCGATCGCCGGGATCGGGGCGGGCTTGCCCGGCGTGCCGGGCTGGGGCGAGAGCGAGGTCGAGGAGATCGTGGCGGCTCTGGAGCGGGTATACGGCGACCCGGACGAGGCGCGCGCACGAGGCGCCGAGGCGGCGAGGCGGCTGGCCGACCTCACCTGGGAGGCCACGGCCGCGGCCATGAAGGCCGTCATCGAGGAGGCGAGCTAGGGCGGCTGTGATCGCGCCCGAGCTGGTGTTCGGAATGCCACCGGTGGCGACGGCGAGAAGAGACCGGGCCGTTTCGCCGAAGACGCCGCGGCGGTTCGGAACGAATCGAGCGCCGACGGACCGCCCGGCCAGCTGGCGAGCGCCGCAGAGTGTCGGCCCGATCGAGCGTGGCCGCGGTCGAGGTGTGGCAGATCTCGCCGGCGCTCGGCCGCCCCGGGTCGTGACGCGCTCGACCGAGACGCTGCACGCGAAACCGCGATCGGCGCCGCCGGTGCCGCCCGACGGCGCGGTCGGCGAAGTGTCGCCGCCCTTCTGCTCGCGCGTGATGAGCGGCGGACCGATCGCCCGTCCCGGTCCACCTCGGCACGGGCTTCCCTGCTGGACGTGCCACGACACCGCCGAGCGAAAGAAAGGAGGAAAACCGATACGGGCCGTGCACTCCACCGAATCCGTGACCTCGGAGACCGATGCGCCCCGCGGTCGAAGCGGCCGGCTCTTAGCGAGGTGCGGAGAGGCCGTGGTTCGGCAGGTGCCTAGAGCCGGACGGGGGCGACGCGGAGCGGACAGAGGACACCGATCGTCATCCTGGGGACCTCCGGCGACGCGGCCGAGGGCGAACCGGACCCGCCGCTGATGCGGCCCGCGTACCGTCCGGTGCCGGTCGGCCGGCGGCGTGGTGCCCGCGATCCTCGCCCGCGCGCCACGGTCGCCGCCCCGGCCCCAGGAGGGCCGCCGTGGGCCGATAGCTCGACGTCGCTCGGCTTCCACCTCGCGGACGTCGAGGAACGCAACGACCCCGCACATGTCGTTTCCGGAACGATCGAAATATCGAAAGCGATTCGTTGGTCGAAAGGATTTTTCATCAGGCGTTGCATGTTCTCGTTTTACCGATCGAGGACGACTTCGTTCGTGGTGACCTCGTCGTCGAACGCTCCGACCCGGCCGAGCGGCGCCATCCTCTGGACCGCCCATGGCGAAACGAACTGCGCCGGTCGTCGCTGCGGGCTCCTCGGGCGGTTCGGGTGAAGCGGCGAGGACGTGTCCACGGCACCGCGACAGCCGAGGGACGACAGGGCGGGCCAGCCGGCCACGCGGCGAGTGAAGCGTTCGTCCGTTCGTCGGTCGGGTCGGAACCCGAACAGGGCGAGCCGACCTCCGGGTGGGGCGCTGGCGGGCGTCGTCGCAGTCCGCCGAGTTCGGGGCTCGACGCGGGCGGTCGATCGGACGGATGCCGAAGGAGCGAACCGCGTGATCGCCCCGAACGTCGCCGAGCTCCCGAGCGGCAGCCCTACCCTTGGCGGGCGAGGCGAGGGTCGTCGCCATCGAGGAAGGTGGCCGCCGGCGCAACAGTGTCGGCAGGGCAGCCGCGCAGCCTGCGGGCTCAGCCGCTCAAGGCGAGGACGGGAGCCCCGATTCGATCGAAGCCCCGCTTGCCTGTCCCGCCACCTCCGTTCTCGAGGCCCCGCTCGGGCTCGGTGCCGTCGGCAGCCGAGCCATCCGTCTCGACCGGCGCGCCGGTCGGCCGGCGAGCCAACTGGTCGGGCAGCGAGAAGGCGAGGTCCGTACACCCGAGGGCGGGCCGTCCGGCTGGCGCATCCGTCGGAACCGGCGCCGCCGCCCGGCGTTCCCACCCGGAACACGAGTGGGTGAGCCGAGCTTCGGCCACCGCCGAGAGATTTCCCTTTTGCTCTGCTCGATGGCCGTGTCAGGCACCGAGGGGCGTCGCGGGTGGGCCGCGTGTCGGGTGTGTCCACCCGGCCTCGTCGGCTCGTGGCGACCAGCCACGTGGCGAAGGAGTTGGGGGCGCGCTCACATCGGGTCGGCGGGAGGCGTCGCACGCGGGTCTCGAACCGCTCGAGGAAGGGCGGGGCACGCGGCCTTCGTCGGGCGCCGCTGCCCGCTTCGCGTGACACGGGACCGGTCGCGGCGGTCCCGCCAGCCCGAAATGCGCAAAATCCCGAGGGCAGTGGGTCCATCGAACCGCCCTCGAGCACGCGGATCCTTTGTTGAAGGTGCGCCAGGACTCCGGGGGGGCCGCCGCCGCCCCACTGCCGGGGGTGCGACCGCCAGTTCCTACGGGGCTGGCGAGGCCCAGGCTTCCGCTGGCTTCGCCCGGAGCCGACGTTCGGCCGACGTTCCCACCGGCTCAGGCCGCTGCGAGGTGTCCTTCGCTGCGAGAAGCCAGCCGAGCGGCGAGGGCGACGCGAACCTCGGCCAGTGGCGTGGACCAGTCACCGGGTTGGCGCTGACGAAACAGGCGCATGGTCGGATAGAAGGGTGAATCGTTTCGATCCCGAAGCCAGCGCCAATCGGCAGCGTGCCGAAGGAGGACCCAGGTGGGCCTGGCGAGCGCGCCCGCCAGGTGCGCGAGCGCGGTGTCGGTGGTGACCACGAGATCGACGCTCTGGAGCAACGCGGCGGTGTCGAGGAACGCGCCCACCGCATCGAGGTCGGGTCCCGGATGTTCGATCACGGGCTCGCAACCGGCCAACTTCCAGCCGAGGCCTCCCTCGAGCGGCTCCACGGGATGGGCCGCGGGTTCGGTCAGGGCGACGAGCCGGATGCGCTCGTGGGCAAGGGCCCGCGCGAGGGGTGCTGGATCCGGAAGGCTTCGCCCGCGATCGATGGCACCGTGGGGATTGCCGCGCCAGCAGACGCCCACCACGGTGCGACCATCGCGCCGCAGGCGCTCCCGCCAGCTTCGGATCCGTGCGGCTTCGGCCCGCAGATAGGGTACCGCGCTCGGCATCGAGCCCAGCGTCAGACCCAGAAGGTAGGGCAGGTCGAGGAGAGGGGCCCGAAACTGCGCGTCGGGCGCGGCCCGATCGATGGGGACCACTCGCTCGACGCCCGTCACGGTCTCCAGCAGCGGCACCAGTCGGGCGGCCACTTCCAAGTGGACCCGTGCGCCGAGCGCCGCCAGCATCGGCACCAGACGTACGAACTGGATCGTGTCGCCGAGCCCTTGCTCGGCCTGGACGAGCACCGTTCGGCCGCGCACCGGCTCGCCCTGCCAAAGGGGTATCTCGGGTCGGCGCGGCCGATCGGTGAAGCCCTGGACCCGCCATCGCCACCGATATTCGGCGAAACCCGTGGTCCAATCGCCCAGGCGAAGGAGGGCCCGAGCCAGGTTGTAGTGCGCCTCGGGAAGCTCGGGGGCGCGCGCGAGCACGGCTCGATAGGCTCGAACCGCCTCGTGATCCTGCTCGTGCTCCAGAAGCTGATTGGCGAGATTGTGACGGGCCGCGAGGTGGTGTGGGTCGCAGGCGAGCGCCCGCCGGTAAGCGGCCATCGCCTGTGCCGATCGGCCGGTGCGGGCCAGCGCCACTCCGAGTGCATACCAATAGGTGGCGTTGTCGGGGTCGAGTTCCGCCGCCCGCTCGTAGGCCGCCGCGGCCTCCTCCTGGCGCCCGCGATCGGTCTCGATATTGCCCAAATTGTACCATGCCGCGGCCAGCCCGGGCGCTCGCTCGATGGCCCGGCGGACCAGGCTCGCCGCTTCGGCCGGACGTCCCAGGGCTCGACGGGCGACACCCAGTAGGTGCAGCGCATCCGGATCGTCGGGCTGCAGGCGCAACACGGCCTCGTAGAGCGCCGCCGCTTCGCACAACGCGCCCCGGCGATGCGCCTCGAACCCGCGCAACAGAAGGTCCAACGCGCTCCCTTCGACGCTCGCGGGAGGGCGATTCATGCGGCGACCGCGCGCTTCGACCGTTCGGCCGCCAGCGCACGCAGATCCGCGGCCACGCGATCGACGACCGAAGCCCAATCCCCCGGTTTCGGCTGCCGATACAGGCGCATCGTCGGGTACCACGGACTGTCGGTCCGCCGCGTCAGCCAGCGCCAGTCCGGAGCGTGCTTGAGAAGGAGCCAGGTGGGCCGACCGAGTGCGCCCGCGAGATGGGCGAGCGCCGTATCGGTGGTGATCACGAGATCCAGATTCTCCAGGATCGCCGCGGCATCGAGGAACGCATCGGGGCCACGATCGTAATCCGGCCCGGGATGGCGGATCGGATAGCGGGTCGCGAAATCGGGCAAGGACCGCAGGCCGTGCTCCTTTTGCAGAGCGACGAAGCCGACACCGGGTACGGACAGGATCGGCTCGAGTTGCTCGAGAGGAAGCGACCGCCCGCGATCGGCCCGAGCTCCGGGATTGCCCTGCCAGACGAGGCCGACCGCAAGCCCGGAAACGTTCCCGAGCCACCGCCGCCAGCGTTCGATGCGTCGGGCATCGGCGCGCAGATAGGGAACGGCCGACGGCAGGGTCGCCAGATCCACACCGAGACGGTGCGGCAGGCTCGCGAGCGCCACCTCGGCATCGAAGCGCGGCAGCGGTGCGCCTTGCGCGGCGAGCACCAGGTTCTCGAGGTGACCGAACGCGCTTCGCACGAGGGCGTGGAGCTCCGGGCGGACTTCCAGCACCACGGTCCCGCCCATCGCCGCGACGGCAGGTAGGAACCGGAAGAACATGAGGTGATCGCCCAGACCCTGCTCGCCGTGAACGAGCAAGGTACGGCCCGGGAACGGCCTGCCGTCCCAACTGGGCACCGACCAGGTGCGCGGGGTCATCGAGCGCGACCGCCAACGCCATTCGTAGTCCGCGAAGCCGCGGCGCAGATCGCCCGTTGCCAGCAGCGCCAAGGCGAGATCGAGCCGGATCTCGGGATCCTCCGGCGCCGCCGACCGTGCACGATCGAGTGCCGCCACGGCCCGCGCGGGCTCGCCGTTTCGGAAGAAGGCGTTGCCCAGTGCTCTCCAGCCCGAGGCGCCGAGCCCGCCTCGACGCGCGAGTGGCTCGAGGAGCTCGACGGCCCCCGCTGCCCGATCGTCGTCGCTCAAGATGTTGGCGAGGTTGATCCGAGCTTCCTCGAAGTCGGGCTTGGCAGCGATGGCCGCACGCAGCTCCCGTTCGGCTTCTCGCAGCCGGCCGACACGCTTGAGCGCGAGGGCGTAATTGCTGGCGTGCTCGGGCGTGGCGAGGCCGAGATCGCGTGCCCGCTTCAAGAAGGCGAGGGCGCGGTGGGATCGCTCGGCCTGCAAGGCGCACACGCCCAACATGTGAACCGCTTCGGCGTGATGGGGATCGTCCATCAGCACGCGCGCGTAGAGAACGGCGGCTCGCTCGATCTCTCCGGCGCGATGCGCGGCGATCGCCGTGTCGAACGATCGCCCGGGATCACCCGAATCGGGTGGGCCGGATCCCGCGGCCGAGGACGGGGCCGACCCTCCGCCCTCGCACCATCGCGGCAACAGGACCGACCGATCGCCTCGTGCCAATCGCCCGAGTTCGGCGGCGACTTCGGCGACCACGGGTGCCCAAGGGTCACCACCCTCGCGTCTCGGCCGTTGCCGGAAAAGCCGCATGGTCGGGTACCAGGGGCTCGTCGATCGCTCGAGCAGCCAGCGCCATTCCGGCGGATGACGCAGCATGACCCAGACCGGTCGACCGAGCGCGCCCGCCAGATGGGCGATCGCCGTGTCGGTCGTCACCACCAGATCGAGGTTCATCATGATGGCAGCCGTGTCGACGAACGCATCCGGACCCGAGTCGGGCTCGGGGTCCAGCGTCTCGACCGGCAGGATCGAACGAACCTCGTCGATCTGCTCGCGGCCGGCGCCTTTTTGCAGCGCGATCAATCGGACGCCGGGCACCGAGGCCAAGGGACCGAGCGAAGAGAGATGCATCGAGCGGCCGTGATCGACCTTGGGATCGGGGTTGCCCTGCCAGGCGAGGCCCACGCGGAGCCCGGGTCGCAGCGCCAATCGCTCGGCCCAGAAGGTCACGAGTTCCGGTTCGGCTCGAAGATAGGGGACAGGTGCAGGGATGGTCTCGAGACGGGTGCCCAACCGGTGCGGTAGGCTCATGAGGTGCACGCTCGCATCGACGGGCGGCAGGGCTTCGCCCTCCCGGATCACGCGATCGACGCCTTCGGCCCGCGCGAGGAGGCGGGCCAAGGGGGCGCGGCAGCCCAGCACCACCGACGCCGCGCCGCGTTCCTTCAGAAGGGCGGCGTATCGAACGAACTGAATGGCGTCGCCGAAGCCCTGCTCGGCGATCAAAAGGAACCGAAGCCCGCGGGGATCCCGGCCGTCCCACACGTCCCGCCGCGAGACGTTGGGCGAGCCGCGAAAGCTCTCGATTCCGAGGCGCCATTCGTATTCGGCCAGACCTTCCTCGTAGCGGCCCCGGAGAAGCAGGGACATTCCCAGCGCCATGTGCGCATCGGCGTGATCGGGGCGGACCCGCAGCGCCGTGCGCAGCGCCTCCTCCCCCTCCTCGAACCGGCCGAGCTCGAGCAGCGCGGCGCCGAGATTGGTCCAGGCCGTGACGTGATCGGGGCGATGCGACACGGCGCAGCGGTGCAGCCAGACCGCGAGCTCCGGTCGACCGGCTTGGCGTTCCAGCACGCCCAGATCGGTGAGCGCTTCGACGTGCGCGGGATCGAGGGCGAGCGCGCGCTCGAAGCATTCGACCGCTTCGGGGGCGCGGCGCAGCCCCACGAGTAGGCTGCCGAGCGCCACCCAGCCGTTGGCATCTGCCGGCTCGAGCGCCAGTGCTCTGCGCCAGGAGGCCACGGCCGCTTCGCGCGCGCCGGCGGCCTCCTGGGCTCGGGCGAGCGCGGCGAGCGCAGGCGCATCGGCCCCGTTCGCGCAAGCTCGCTCGGCGCGGCGCACGGCCTCCTCGGCACGACCCTGGCTCACCAGGAGGTTGACGAGGTTGCCGAGGGCGGCGGCATGACGATCGCCGGTGACGGCGAGCGCGTGCCCGAGGGCGAGCTCGGCCTCGCGCAGCTGCCCGGCGGCCTTCAGGAGCAGGCCGAAATTGGCGTGCACGTCGGCATCCGCCGCGGCGAGGTCGGCGGCGCGCGCGGCCCGCGGCAGCACGCGTCGGGCCGCCTCGGCCCGGCGTCCGGCGGCCACGAAATCGGCCACGGCCCACAGATGCAGGAGCTCGGGGCGATCGGGATCCCGGGCCAACAGCTGCCGGTAGCCCGCCGCGGCCTCGGCGACCTCGCCCTTGCG
>FWPV01004599.1_pt1 | contig 28918 bp, 24 predicted proteins | sample 2228371 | NCBI WGS metagenome assembly FWPV01 (sample SAMEA103939776, study PRJEB20133) | metagenome | reverse complement strand
TGGCCGCGGAAGCCGGCCCGGGTCTCCGGGCCGAGCCCTTGCTGCCGTCCGCCGCCCCCTTCCTCACCGATCCCGCGCCGGGGAGGCCCGCGCCTCAGGCGGCGGCGCTGGGGTGCCGCTTCCAGGACCTGGTGCTCCTGGGCCAGCTGCATGGGACGTACATCCTGGCCCAAGGCCCCGCCGGCCTGGTGGTCATCGACCAGCACGCCGCTCACGAGCGCCTGCTCTATGACACCCTGGGGGCCAAGACCTGCCGCCCGTCCCGCCAGAGCCTCCTCTTCCCTCAGGTGGTGGAGGTCAGCCCCGCCCAAGCGGACTGGGTGCAGGATCACCTCCCGGTATTGGCCGAAGCGGGCCTCATCCTGGAGCCCTTCGGCGGGGCCAGCTTCCTGCTGACCGCGGCCCCGGCCTGTCTGGCCGGCGGCGATCTGGAGGCGATGGTCCTGGAGACGGTGGAGGCCGTCAGCCCTTTCAAGAGCGAGGCGGAGCCTGAGACCGTCCGGGAGCGTGTCAGGCTCACCCTGGCCTGCCGGGGGGCCATTAAAGCCGGCCAGGCTCTGAGTCGGGAGGAGATGGCCGGCCTCCTGGCCCAACTGGACGAGGCCGGCGCCCCCTCCCACTGCCCCCACGGCCGGCCGTTGTGGCGTCTCATTCCGCTGGCCGAACTCCATCAGACCTTCAGGCGACCCAAGGGGTGAAGGCTCTTCGGCCCAAGGTGGCGGTGCTGGCGGGCCCCACGGCGGTGGGTAAAACCGCGGTGGCCCTGGCGCTGGCCCCGGAACTGGGGGCCGAGATCGTCAACGCCGACTCCCTCCAGGTTTACCGGGAGCTGGACATCGGCACGGCCAAGCCCACCCCCGGCGAACGGCGGCAGGTCCCCCACCACCTCCTGGATCTGGTGGCCCCGGACGAGCCCTACGACGCGGCCCGCTATCTGGCCGACGGCCGGGCCGTATTGGCGGACTTGGCCCGGCGCCGGGTGCCCCCCCTGGTGGTGGGCGGCACCGGCCTCTACATCAAGGCGCTGCTCTCGGGGCTCTTTGCCGACCGCAAATACCCGCACGTGCGCCGCCGCCTCCGGGAGGAGATCACCCGGCTGGGGCTCCCGGTCCTCTATGAGCGCCTGGCGCGCCTGGACCCGGCCACCGCGGCCAGGCTCGCCCCCGGCGACACCTACCGCATCCTCAGGGCCCTGGAGGTGGTGGAGGGGGGCGGCACCCCCCTGAGCGCCCTCCAGGCCGGACACCGCTTCGCCGACCGCCCGTACGAAACCGTGAAAATCGGGCTCACTCTTCCCCGAGAGGAGCTCTACGCCCGCATCGACCGGCGGGTGGAGGAAATGCTGGCCCAGGGTTGGCTGGAGGAGGTCCGGGGGCTTCTGAGCCGCTACCCGCCGGATCTCAAACCTCTGCAGGCCCTGGGCTACCGGCAGCTCATTGCCTTTTTGCGGGGTGAACTGGGCCTGCCTGAGGCCCTGGAGCGCATCCGGCGGGAAACCCGGCGCTATGCCAAGCGCCAGCTCACCTGGTTCCGGGCCGACCCGGAGATCCGCTGGTTTCACCCGGCCCGGCTGGAGGAGATGCTGGCGCTGCTCCAGGAGTTCTTCCGGGAATGACACCGCCTGGCGGCCAGCCTTTTTCGAACTGTCCGGCAGCCAAAGCGACTCAGACCCGCAAAATGGGCCAGGAGGCGGGCGCGGTCAGGGTGCGGCGCCCCCGCCCCAAGCGCTGGGCCACCGGATCGGGCTTTTGGCCTGGTTGCTTATCCGCCTAAGGGCGCCAGCCGCCGGCTCCGGCTTGGTTCCCTCCAAAATTTGTGCTACACTCCCCATTTACTATGCCTGAGCCCCCGGCCACCAACTCCAGCCTCACCATCCCCAACCTCATCACCCTGGTCAGGATCCTGCTGACCCCGCTGATTATCATCCTCCTCATCCAGAAACGCTACGGCACGGCCCTGCTGGTCTTTGTGCTGGCCGGCCTCTCGGACCTGGCGGACGGCCTCATCGCGAGGCATTGGGAGCAGCGCTCCCCCCTGGGGACCTTTTTAGACCCCCTGGCGGACAAGCTCCTCCTGGTGAGCAGCTTCGTCACCCTGAGCGTCTATCGGCTGATTCCCTCCTGGCTCACGGTTTTGGTCATCAGCCGGGACGCAGTTCTGGTCCTGGGGGCGCTTTTGCTCAAGATTTTCGACTATCCCGTGGTCATCCGCCCCACCCTGGCGGGCAAGACCACGGCCGCCGGCCAGATGATCACCGTCCTCTTGGTGCTCCTGTCCCGGCAATGGGCCCTGCCGCCGGTGCTGCTGCACGGCTGGTTCGTGGGGGTGGGGCTGTTGACCGCCGCCTCCGGCATCCAATATCTGGCCGGGGGGCTCAGGGTGGTCAACCGCCCCCAGGAGGCCGCCTCCTCAGGGGAGCGCCATGGCTGAGCTCCTGGACCTGGAGCGCTTCCGGCTCAAACTCATGGCCGACAAGGGCTTCGGCTCCTGGCTCAGCCGCTTTCAGGAGCAATTCGGGCCGGAAACGCGGCTCCGGGATCTGAGTCCCTCCACCCTGCTCTATCTGGCCACCCCCGGGGAAGAGCACCTCTATGTCATGTTCGATCTGGTGATGGGGGCCATGGGGCTGGGGGGCTCGGTCCGCTTTCGCCTGGACGATCTGGAGGCCGGCGTCAAGTTGAAGATCATGGACACGGCCTTCGCCCTCATGGACCGGGTGCGCTTCGAGGTCATGCGCCGCCTGGGGTGGGTGGAGGCGGTGCCCGGGGAAGACCGCCCCCTCATCACCCTGGTGCGGGAGGCCTGGCGCCAGGAGGGGGACTTTGCCCGGGCAGTCCCGCCGCTCAGCCCGGATCACCCGGAATTTCCTGCCTATGAGAAACTCCAGCCCATCGACCGGCGGGTCTTCGTCCGCCAGCTCATTCCCAAAGCCGTGGCCGCCTACCGCCAGCAGCTGGAAGGCTAGCCGGGCTCCCGCTGCTTCCCCGTTTCAGCCTGATTGGTGCTCGATATAGAGGCGGCTGACGCCGGCCTCCACCACTCCCAGCTTCCGGGCCGCGCCCAAGGAGAGGTCCAGGGAGCGACCGGGGATAAACGGCCCCCGGTCAGTGACGGCCACTTCCACGGAGCGGCCGTTCTTGGGGTTGGTGACCTTGAGGCGGGTCCCCAGGGGCAGGTCCCGGTGGGCCGCGGTGTCGGCGAACATGTCGAAGGGCTGGCCGTTGGCCATGAGGCGGCCGTGGTGGCGGGGGCCGTACCAGGAAGCCTTGACCAGGAGGGGCCCCCCGGAAACGGCGGCCTTCTTCGGTCTGGCGGTCTGCACCGGCTGCCCCGGGGCGGCCTTGGGGGCCGCACCGGCGGCCCCGGCCCCGGCCTGCTCCGGCAGGATCAGGACCTGGCCGGGCTTCAGGAGGTTGGGGTCCTTCAGACCGTTGGCCCGGGCCAGGGCCAGCGGGTTCTCATAGCCCAGCTTTTTGGCAATGCGGCTGAGGTTGTCACCGGGCTGCACCTGGTAGGTGGCCGCGGCTGCACCGGCCTGCCGGGTCCCGGAGGAGACCGCCGCCAACACCTGGGAGAAATTCTCGGCTGGGGGGGTGGCCTCCTGGGGGCGCCAATAGGCCAGGGTCTTTGCCAGTCCGGGAATCAGGGAAACCATGAGCACCTCCTGTCCCCTGCATAGCAAACTTTATGCCGCCGGCCCCTCCGGGAAAAATCCCCGAGGTTCCGGGCGTTAAGCCCCCGGGACGGAGGGCCGGGGCAGATTCTGCCGGACCGGAGGGCCAAAGGGGCAGGCAGTTTTTGCGGCCAGGGCGGGGTTTCCCGGCCCCCTCCCGGCGGGGCGCCGCTCAGGGCAGACGCAGGCCCGGGAGGCGGTCCCACTGGAGGAGGTGCACCGCCAGGCAGGCGGCGGCTGCCAGGCCGGCCAGGGTCAGGGCCAGGCCGTCCCGCCAGGTGAAGCGGCTCTCCCGGAGGTAGGTGCGCCGGGGAAGGGCCTGAAAACCCCGGGCCTCCAACGCCAGGGCCACGGTCTGGCTGCGCTTCAGGGTCAGGAGAAAGATGGGGACCAACAGGGGCAGAGAGCGCTTCAGCCGGGTGAGGGGGCTCCCTGCCTCCAGGGCCAGACCCCGCACTTCCTGGGCCTCTTTGACCCGCCGGGCGGTGGCCATAACTTCCGGCACCCAGCGCAGGGCCAAGGCGAAGGCGAAGGCCGCGGAGTAGGGCACCCGGAATTTTGCCAGCCCCAGGAAGAGCTCTTCCACCGGCGTGGTGGCCAACAGGGTGAGGCCGGCCACCAGCATGGCGGCCAGCTTCAGGAAGGTGGCCAGCCCAAAGGCCAGGGACTCGACGCTCACCCGCCAGAACAGCCGGGTGGGACCCTCAGCCAGCACCGCCCAGATGGCCACCGTCAAGGCCGCCAGAGGCACCAGGAGCCAACGCACCCGGGCCACCTCCCTCAGGGTCCGGGCCAGGGCGGCGTGGAGCAGCACCAGCCCCAGGACCAGGCCGGCTGCCAGGGGGTGCTCCGGCAGGAGGGCGGCCAGGAAACTGAGGGCCAGGAGCAGGAGCTTGGTGCGCGGCTCCAGGCGGCTCAGGGCGGAAGCGGCATTATTTCCTTGCATTGTCGCAAATCTTTTCCCAAAATTATTGTTTATACTTGAAGTTTTTTACCCCGGTTTGGCGGGGAGGGCCTGGCAGGCTGGCGGCCGCTTCCCGGATTTTCTTTGCCAAGGTACACGTTGATGGGTAAATTTGTGGTTCTGGGCCTCATCCTCCTGGACGTGCTGCTCAATGTGGCCGGGCAGCTGTCGCTGAAATTCGGCATGTCGAAGATGGGCAATTTTTCCCTAACCGCCGCCGACCTGAGCTCGGTCTTCCTGAGGGCGGCGCTCAACCCCTATGTGCTGGTGGGGCTCCTGTGCTATGGCACGGGCTTTCTGGTCTGGCTCATCGTCTTGGCCAAGGCCGAGGTGAGCTACGCCTACCCCATGATCTCCCTGGGCTATGTCTTCACCGCGGTCCTGGCCTGGCAGCTCTTCGGCGAAAACGTCACCCTGACCCGCCTGGCCGGCATTTTCATCACCTGCCTGGGAGTCTTCATCATCGCCCGGAGCTGAACCGGCCCGCCCCGCCGCCCTGCCCCACCGGTTTTCCCTTTCCGGCCCCGTCGCCTGATGCCGGTCTGCCTCCCGGCTCAGCGGTAATTTTGCCGGACCCGGTCCGCCAGCTCCCGGGCCTTGGTCAGGGTCTCCTCCAGGTCAAAGGAGAGCAGCCGGCGGTCCTCCACCAGGACCTGACCGTCCACCAGCACGGTGCGGACATCCGACCCCGAAGCGGCATAGACGAGGTGGGAATAGGGGTCGTAGAGGGGGGTGAGGTGCGGTTGGTTCAGGTCCAGGACGATGAGATCGGCCTTGCACCCGGGGGCCAGGGTGCCCACCTCCTGCCCCAGACCCAGGACCCGGGCGCTCAGGTCCGTGGCCATCGACAGGGCCACAGGGGCCGGCAGGGCGGTGGGGTCCAGGAGGTGGACCTTCTGGAGTTTGGCCGCGGTGTCCATCTCCTGGAAGAGGTCCAGGTTGTTGTTGCTGGCGCAGCCGTCGGTGCCCAGCCCGAGGGGGACCCCCCGCTTCAGGAGGTCGGCCACCGGCGCGATGCCGCTGGCCAGCTTCATGTTGGATTCCGGGCAGTGGGCCACCCCGGCCCCGGAAGCGGCCAGAAGCTCCCGGTCGGGTTCGCTCAGAACCACGCAGTGGTCGGCCAGCAGGCGCCGGTGCAGGAGGCCCAGGTGGTGCGGGTGCCCCACGGGGGTGAGGCCATAGGCCGCCTGGCTGTAAGCCACCTCCTTGGGGGTTTCGGAGAGGTGGGTCACCAGGAGGGCCCCCAGACGGGCCGCCAGGTCCCCGGCCTCGGTGAGCAAATCCGGCGAGCAGGTGTACACCGCGTGGGGCATGACCGCCACCCCGACCCGGGGGTGCCCGGCATAGGTGCGGAACAGGGCCTCGCTGAAGCGCAGGCCTTCAGCCGGCGGCCCGTAGTTGGGGGACGGAAAGTCATAGAGCACCTCCCCCATCACCGCCCGGATGCCGGTTTCCGCGGCGGCCCGGGCCGCGGCGTCGGCGAACAGATACATATCGCAAAAGCAGGTGGTGCCGGAGAGCAGCATTTCGGCCACCGCCAGCTTGGTGCCCCAATAGACGAACTCCCGGTTGAGGTGGCGCTCCGCCGGGAAGATGTGGCTGTTCAGCCAATCCTCCAGGGGCAGATCGTCGGCCAGGCCCCGGAACAGGGCCATGGCCGCGTGGGTGTGGGCGTTGATCAGCCCGGGGAGGATGAGACCGTCGGGATAATCCAGCACCCGCCGGGCCTGAACCGCGGCGGCCACCTCAGCCGCCGGCCCCACCGCCGCGAGGGCGTCGCCCCGGATCGCCACCGCGCCGGGGGCAAAGACCCGGCGGCCTTCGTCCATGGTCAGGACCAAGGCGCCGGTGATGAGCAGGTCAACCGACTCCGATGCCGGCGGCATAGCCACTCCGTTGCTCTTGTGGTGGGGCAGGAATAACTTACCAGGGTTCCTGAGCCCCACCGGTCATAATCACCCTCCCCCGGGATGGGGGAGGGCTGGGGGGGGTGGGAAAATCCTCGTTTTGCCAAGGAGTTACCCAAGAAGTATGCCCCCTCCCCCCAACCCCCTCCCACTAAGGGAGGGGGAAGTTGCGGTCCAGAGTTATTTGTAGATACTTCTGAAACACGAACACGGGACTGGAACCTATTGCAAAACCCTCTATCTTAAGAAAATGGTCATTCTGAGCGCAGCGAAGCATCCCGTAATTTAAATGAGTTGAGACCCTTCGCCTCGCTCAGGGTGACAGAAAAAGCGGTTTTGCAAGGGGTTCTAGATGAGCTTTTTGCAGGGAGGACCGGGAGCGCCTGGCTCCCTGCCCTCCCGTCCAACGCCCCTCCCCACCAGCCGATAAGGGTTGGGGTCAGGTTTGCGCCCCCCGACTTTCTCCCCCAAGATTTCTGTGGCAACCTCACCTCTTCCGGGCCGGGCCGGGTTTGGTGGCATGGGGGGCTGCCGGGGCCGGCGCCGGGGCGGGGGGCAGGCCCCGGGCCGCGGCCTCATAGAACCCGGCGGCCGCGCCCTTGGGCACCTTCAGGCGGTAGCTTCCCGGCGGCAGACTGGCCCCCTTGATCCAGGGATTCAGGTGCTTGAAGGCCCGATAATAGGTGCCGGCCGCCTCGGCCAGACCCCGCACCGTCACCGCCACCGCGGTATTCAGGGTGACTTCGTCGGCTTCCACCGGCGGGTAAAGGTCGCTTTCCGGCACCTCGTAGCCGTAGTAGGCCGGGTTTTCCAGGACGATCTTGGCGGCCAGGACCCGGTACACATACCGCTCGGTTTCCTCCGGCAAAGCCAGGCGCCAGTAGTCGTCCACCCCCTGGGCGGCCAATTCCCGCTGCACCCGGCCTTCGCCGACGTTGTAGGCGGCCAGGGCCAGGGGCCAGCTCCGAAACTGCTGGTACAGGACTTTCAGGTACTTCAGGGCCGCGTCGGTGGCGGCGGTGAGGTCCAGGCGCTCGTCGATCTGGTCGGTGGCCTTGAGCTGAAAGCGCTGGGCCGTGGGGGCCATGAACTGCCAGGGGCCGGCGGCGCCGGCCGGAGAGCGGGCGTTGGCCCTGAGGTCGCTCTCCACCAGCACCAGGTATTTCAGGTCCTCGGGCAGGTGCTGGGCCCGGATCTTTTCCTGGATCTCCGGAAAGTAGCGGTTGGCCCGCTTCAGCCACATGAAGGTCTGGGCCCGGCTCCAGACCACGATGGTGAACTCCCGGTCCAGGCCTTCCCGGACCACCGGTTCGTTCAGGGGCACCGGGGCGCCGCACAGGGTGAGGCTGGCGGGGAGCTGAAAATAGGGCAGCCTGGCTTCGGGGAGGGGGGGCAACGACGGCGCCAGGCGCTTGGGCGGCAGGTCGGCGAAGGGGCCGGCGGGCCAAAGCCAAAGGACCAGCACCGCCAGGATGAGAAAGCACATGGGGGTTCCTTCTGACAAACAGATTTTACAGCATTTATCCCAGCCAAGGCGAGTTTGTCAATCAGCCCTGGGGGTGATTTTTCCCGGGGAGGAAAACCGGCCCCCGGCAGAGTCCTTGCAAAAACCAGGAAAAGTTTTTACATTGGGGAAAAGTTTCGGAGGGAGGTGATCCCAGGTGCAGCGGTTCCTGCTCCAGCAGCGACGGAAATCCTGAAGGTTGGGCCCGGCGGGGACCTTGGCAAGGTCCTCGAACCCCGCCCTGGCAGGCTCAGAAAGACCGGCCCGGGATCGCTTCCGGATGCCGCGACTCACCTCGCCTCGCCGCCTTTTCTGAGCCCTGGGCTCAGGTGCCCTAAGTTTCCCCCCGCGCGGTAGCCGGTATTTTGCCAGGAAATCCGGGCGATCGTCCGGCCTCCAGGAGGCGTGCCGTCGCCCGGTGCGGCGCGGCGGCTCCCCCCGTGCCCGGGTTGGTCGGGCAGGTTCATTGTTTCAGAAAACGCGCCTCCGGCAGCAGGCCGGGACAGCCGACCCTGCTGCCACTTTCCCCCCGGCTGCGGAGACTGCCGGGGGCCCCGAAGAGGATGGGGATGATGACCGAGAAGCAACTGGACTGCCGGGGATTGGCCTGCCCCAACCCGGTGCTCAGGACCAAAGAACTGTTGGACGCCGGTGAGGTGGAAGCCATCACGGTGCTGGTGGACAACCCGGCGGCCCAGGAGAACGTCAGCCGCTTTCTGGCCCGGGCCGGTTTTCAGGTGGAGCTTTCCCAGTCAGCGGCCGGACTGGCGGTGCGGGGCACCAAGGCAGGGGCCGGGGCGTGCGCCGTAACCGAGCCGGAGCCGGGACGGGGGCAGAAAATCCTGGTGTTTCTGGGCTGCGACCGCCTGGGCCGGGGCGACGACGAGCTGGGGGGCAAGCTCCTCAGTAACTTCCTGGGGACCCTCAAAGAGCTGGGCCCGGACCTCTGGGCCCTGGTCCTGGTGAACGCCGGGGTGAAGCTGGCGGTGGCCGGCTCTCCGGTGTTGGCAAGCCTCCAGGAGCTGGCGCACCGCGGGGTCATGGTGCTGGTGTGCGGCACCTGCCTGAACCACTTCGGCCTCCTGGAGCAGAAGGCCGTGGGCGAAACCACCAATATGCTGGACATCATCACCCATATGCAGCTGGCCGACAAAGTGCTCACTTTCACCTGAGGCAGTCATGAGCACCCTGAAAATTTCGAGTTTGATCCTGGGGGCCCTGGCGGTGCTGTGGGGAGCCCTGTGGCTGGCGGGCCGGCGGGTGGCGGCGCGTTACCGTCTCCCTCGGGTGCCCCGCTCTGGGACCCGGCGGGAAAATGGCGCCCCGGGGTTAACGGAAGCCGGTGAGGCCCACTCCCCGGTGGCCTCGAGGGAGTAACCTGCCGGCGGGCGGGTCCCTTGAGAGGGGTTGGGGGTGCACATCCCCGGCCCTGCCTGGGATGGTCCCTGCCGCCCCTTCCCCCCGTGCTGTTCCCCGGCACCCCCGAGACCGGGAAATCCGTGGTAAAATTCCCGGTAGTGGGATATCTTTAAAAAAACCCCGCCGTTCCGGCACCAGACATGAAAGAAGACCTGCGCTTATATCTGCGCCTCCTGGGTTATGTGCGCTGCTACTGGCTGCGCTTCGTCCTGGCCATCGCCGCCATGCTGGGGGTCTCCGGCCTGACCGCGCTCCTGGCCTGGCTGGTGAAGCCGGTTTTGGATGAGGTGTTCGTGGAGCGCAACCTCCGCATGCTCTACCTGCTGCCGCCGGTGGTGGTGCTGCTCTATGTGGTCAAGGGAGCCTTGGGCTTCTTTCACACCTATCAGATGAATTTCATCGGCTACACCACCACCGCCCGCATCCGGGAGGAGGTCTTCGGCCACCTGCAGCGCCAGCCCCACGGCTTTTTCGACGGCCAGGCCACCGGCGCCCTGATGAGCCGCATCAACTTCGACGTCATGCTGCTCCAGGAGTCGGTGACCAAGGTGGTGACCACCTTTTTCAAGGACAGCTTCACGGTGGTGGGCCTCATCGCGGTCATCTTCTACCGGGAGTGGCGGCTGGCCCTGTTCGCCGTGGCGGTCCTGCCCTTGGCGGCCCTCATCGTCTTTGCCATCAGCCGGCGGCTGCGGAAGCTCTCCACCGCCTCCCAGAGGAGCATGGCCGAGCTCAAGGCCCTCATGCAGGAGAATTTCTCCGGGCAGCGCATCGTCAAGGCCTTCGCCCGGGAGGACTTCGAGACCGCCCGCTTTATCCGGGCCAACCAGGGTTTCTTACGCATCCGGCTGAAGCAGGCGGTGATGCGCAACCTCTCGGCGCCCATCATGGACTCCCTGGCCTCCCTGAGCATGGCGGGCATCATCTTTTACGGCGGCTACAACGTCATCCAGGGGCATTCCACCCCGGGGACCTTTTTCTCCTTCCTGGCGGCCCTGCTCATGCTCTACCAGCCCATCAAGGGCCTCACCGGGGTGCACAACAGCCTCCAGGAAGGTCTGGCAGCGGCCCAGCGGGTCTTCGGCCTGCTGGATTTGACCCCGGCCATCCAGGACCGACCCGGGGCGGTGGCGCTGCCGCCCCTGTCCCGGGAGATCCGCTACGACCGGGTCACCTTCGCCTACGAGGCGCAGCCGGTCCTGGAGGACATCTGCCTCACCGTGAAAAAGGGGGAGATGGTGGCCCTGGTGGGCCCCAGCGGCGCCGGCAAGAGCACGCTCCTGAGCCTCTTGCCCCGGTTCTACGAGGTCACCCGGGGGGCGGTGCTCATCGACGGGGTGGATATCCGGGACGCCACCCTGGCCTCCCTGCGGGGCCAGATCGGCGTGGTCACCCAGCAGACCATCCTGTTCAACGAGACGGTGCGCTTCAACGTGGCCTACGGCCGGCCCGAGGCCCCGGAGGCCCACATCATCGAGGCCTTGCAACACGCCTATGCCTGGGACTTCGTCCAGGCCCTGCCCGCAGGGCTGGACACGGTCATCGGCGAGCGGGGCGTGCGCCTGTCCGGGGGGGAGCAGCAGCGCCTGGCCATCGCCCGGGCCATTCTGAAAGACCCGCCCATCCTCATCCTGGACGAAGCCACCTCGTCTCTGGACTCGGAGTCCGAGCGCCTGGTGCAGCAGGCCCTGGACCGCCTGGTGGTGGGGCGCACCACCCTGGTCATCGCCCACCGCCTCTCCACCGTGCGGGGGGCCAGCCGCATCGTGGTCCTGGAGGCGGGCCGCATCGTGGAGATGGGCACCCACGCCGAGTTGCTGGCCCGGGATGGCCCCTACCGACGGCTCTACCAGCTGCAGTTTGCCCAGGGGGAGAGCGCGGAGCCGGCGGCGGTTCCCTATCCCCGCCTGGCCCGGAGTTGAGCGGAGCCCTTGCGTTCCGTCCTGCCGCCATGAAGCCCCCACCGTCGAAAACGTCCATGGGCCGCCCGCAACCCGGGGTCGGCGAGCTGTTGGCCGCCTATCTGGGGCGGCCGCCCTCCCCCTTGCTGGCCGCCGCCGCCAAGGGGCTGGCCGCGCTTTACGGCGCCGGCGCCGCGGCCCGCCGGGCCTTTCCTTGGGCCGGGCTGGGGACGGGTGCAGCGGCTCCCCGCCCCGGTGGTGAGCGTGGGGAACTTAAGCGTGGGCGGCACCGGCAAGACCCCCCTGGTGGCCCACTTGGCCCGGGAGTTCGGAGCCCGGGGCCTCCAGGTGGCCATCCTCAGCCGGGGCTACGGGGGCCGCCGCCCCGGCATTACCTGCCTCTCCGACGGGGAGCGTTTGCATTTTGCCCCCCCGGAGGTGGGCGACGAGGCTTATCTCCTGGCCCGGGAGCTTCCCGGGGTGCCGGTGTACACCGGGAGCTCGCGCTACGAGGCCGGCCTGGCCGCCTGGCGCCGCCACGGGCCCGACCTTTTCCTCCTGGACGACGGCTTCCAGCACTTCCAGCTCCACCGGGACCTGGACCTGGTCCTCCTGGACGCCGAGTCGCCTTGGGGGAACGGCTGGCTTTTACCGGCGGGGCCTTTGCGGGAGTCGCCGGCCACCCTGAACCTGGCGGACCTTCTGGTCCTCACCCGCTACGACCAGGAGCGGCACCAGGGAACGCTGGCCCACCTCACCAGCCGTTTCCCGGACAAGGACATCCTCACCGCCGGCGTGGCCCCGGTGGGGCTGAGGCGTTTTCCCGGGGGCCAGGCGCGGCCCCTCGCCGGCCTGGAGGAGACCCCCTGCCTGGCCTTCGCCGGCCTGGCTAACCCCGGGGTGTTTCAGGAGACCCTGGCGGCCCTGAAGGCGCGCCTCACCGGCTGGCGGAGCTTTCCCGACCACCACCCTTACAGCGCCGGTGACCTGGCGGAACTGGCGGCCGCGGCCCAGGCCGCCGGAGCCCAGGCCCTCCTCACCACCGCCAAGGATTGGGCCCGCCTGGGGGAGCGCTGGGAGCAGCCCCTGCCCCTTTTGGTGCTGGAGGTGGCCGCCCGCCTGGAGCCCTGGGAACCCCTGTGGGCCCGGGTGGAGGAACTGGTGGGCGGCGGGGGCTCAAGGTGGCCGGGGCCGCGCTCCCGGAAGGCTTCCTCCCCCCCCTGGGCGGCGGGGCAGGGGGTCGCCGGACAGTCCCCACCGGAGCCACTTTCCTTGGAAGTGCCGCCGGCGGTGCAGCGGGCCTGGGACGGCTTGCGGGTCTGCGGCCGGCGGCTGGACCATCCGGAGAACGTCCGGGACATCCTGGTGCGGGCCCCCAACTGGCTGGGGGACGCGGTCATGGCCCTGCCGGTGCTGGCCGCCCTGAAGAGGCGCTTCCCCCAGGCAGCCCTGACCGTGCTGGCGGTCCCCCGGGTGGCGCCCCTCTTTGCCGGCCATCCCCTGGTGCGGGAAACCGTGGCCTCCCCCGGGGGCCTGGAAAAGGTTCGCCTGCTCCTAAAGCTCAGGGGGAAGTTCGACCTGGGGGTGGCCCTGCCCAACTCCTTCGAGGCGGCGCTGTCGCTCTGGCTGGCCGGCGTCCGGGTGCGGACCGGCTATGCGGCCGATGGCCGACGGTCCCTCCTGACCCGGGCGGTGGTGGGCCGGGAGACGCTGCAGGAAGTGCACACGGTTTTTTATTATTTAGGGATTCTCCGGGCTTTCGGGGAGATTGCGCCGGCGGACCTCGCCCTGCCCCGGCTCCATCTGAGGCCCGGTGAAATCCGGGAAGCCGCGGAACTGCTGGCCGAAGCCGGCCTGCCGGGCCCCGGCCCCTGGGTGGGGCTGGCCCCGGGCGCGGCCTACGGGCCGGCCAAGCGTTGGCCCGCGGCCCGCTTCGCCCGGGTGGCCCGGGAATTGACGGAGAGCCGCCGGGCCCGCATCGTCCTCCTGGGGGGAGCCGGCGACCGGGAGGCCGCGGCCCAGGTGGCGGCTGAGGCCGGGGTCCCGGTGCTCAACCTGGCGGGCCGCACCTCCCTGCGCCAGGCCCTGGGGGTGCTCTCCCGGCTGGCGGTCCTGGTGACCAACGACTCCGGGCTGATGCACGCCGCCGCGGCCCTCGCCGTGCCGGTGGTGGCCCTCTTCGGCTCCACCAATCCCCGGGCCACCGGCCCCTTGAGCCCCCGGGCCACGGTGCTCTACCGGGCCCCGGAGTGCAGCCCCTGCCTGCAGCGCACCTGCGACGCCCGGGACTACCAGTGCCTCACGGCCATCAGCGCCGGCGAAGTGCTGGCCGCCACCCTGCCCTGGCTTCAGGGGCCGGGGCGGGAGGCCGGACCGGCGGTCCCCTGACCGAAGGGAGGTTTTTTGCCCAACCAGCTGGCCCATATCGCCGTGTTCCTGGACCGGGACGGCACCATCAACGAGGAGATGGGCTATATCAACCATCTCAGCCGCTTCCGGCTGCTCCCCCGCAGTGCTGCGGGCATCCGCCGCCTGAACCGGGCGGGGCTCAAGGTCCTGGTGGTCACCAACCAGTCCGGCGTGGCCCGGGGCTATTTCCCTTCGGCCCTCCTGGAGGCGGTGCATCAAAAAATGCGGGATGAACTGGCCCGGGAAGGGGCCCGGCTGGACGGCATCTACGCCTGCCTGCACGGGCCGGACGAGGGCTGCCCCTGCCGCAAGCCCAAACCGGGGCTTTTGCAGCAGGCCGCGGCCGAACATGGCCTGGACCTGAGCCGCTGCTACCTGGTGGGGGACCGCCACCTAGACATCCGCACCGGGGCTGCGGCCAGGCTCACCGGCGTCCTGGTGCTCACCGGCTACGGCCGGGGGGAATACGAACTCTTCGGCGCCACCTGGGACATCAAGCCCCGGGCGGTGGTGGCCGACCTGGAGGAGGCCGCGGCCTGGATCCTCCAGGACCTGGGGGTGGCGCCTCCGCCATGAGCCGGTCCGCCCCTGGCACCCCCCGTCTGCTCCTGGTGAAGCTCAGCGCCCTGGGGGACGTCATCCACGCCCTTCCCACCCTGGAGGCCCTGCGGGCGGCCTTCCCCGGGGCGGAGATCACCTGGCTGGTGGAGGCCGCTTATGCGCCCTTGCTGGCGGGGCACCCGGCCCTGGACCGGGTGTGGGCCGCGCCCCGGCTGCGTTTGGGGCGGCAGGGCCACGGCCGGGACCTGACGGCCTGCCTGCACCTGGCCGCCCGCCTGCGCCGGGAGGCCTTCCACCTGGTCATCGACCTTCAGGGCCTGCTGAAGAGCGCCATCTGGACGGCCCTGGCCCGGAGCCCCCGGAAAATCGGCTACCATCGCACCCGGGAGTGGAGCTGGCTGCCCCTCACCGAGCGCCTGGCGCCCTACGACCCCGAGGCCCACGCGGTGCGGCGTTACCTGAATGTGGCCCACTATTTAGGCGCCCCCCATTCCCCTCCCCGCTTCCGCCTGGAGCACCTGGCCGTCGCCCCCGGGAAGCTTTCATCCGAACTGGCGGGCTGGGACCTGGTCATTCTCCACCCCGGGGCCCGCTGGGCCACCAAGCTGTGGCCCGCGGCTGCCTGGGCGGCCCTGGCGGAGGGGCTCACGGCGCGGGGCCTCAGGGTGGCCCTCACCGGCAGCGCCGCCGACCGGTCCCTGACGGCGGCCATTGCGGCCGGGGCGCGGCGGCCTCTCCTCAACCTGGCCGGCGTCACGAGCCTGGGGGAGCTGGCCTGGCTCTTCCAGCGGGCCCGGCTGGCGGTCACCGTGGACACCGGCCCCATGCACCTGGCCGCGGCCCTGGGGACCCGGGTGGTGGCCCTCTTCGGCCCCACCGCGCCCTGGCGCACCGGCCCCTTCGGGGAAGGACACGAAGTCGTCCGCCTGGCGCTGCCGTGCAGCCCCTGTTTTCGGCGGCGCTGCGAAAATCCCCGCTGCCTGACGGAGCTGCCGCCGGCGCAGGTCATGGCGGCCTGCGAGAAACTCTTGAGTGCTTAGGCGGTTGCCTGATAGTATTTTTCCGGCGAAGCGCCATCACCCCAATTCTTCAGGCGGCTTGGGAGCGAGACTAGCCATGCCCATCAGCAAGGAACTCCTGGAAATCCTGGCCTGCCCCCAGTGCAAGGGGGACCTCAGGCTCACCGAGAAGGAGGACGGCCTGATTTGCGACCGGTGCCGGCTGCTCTACGAAATCCGGGACGACATCCCGGTGATGCTCGTGGAGGAGGCCAAACCGTTGCCAGAGTAGTCAGGGATCAGGAGCCGGTTGTCAGGAAAAACAAGGGAACGCCGCCAACTGGAAACGACGAACTACCCCCGGTGCCTAGTTTTCTATTCACTGTTCACTGGCTACTGACCACTGACTACTGACTACTGTTCACTGCCATGCCCCGGCTCTCCGTCATCGTCATCGCCCTGAATCAGGAGGCCCATATTGCGGCCTGCCTGGAGTCCGCGGCCTTTGCCGACGAGATCGTGGTGGTGGACAGCGGCAGCACCGACCGCACCGCGGAGCTGGCCCGGGGCTTCACCGACCAGGTCTTCGTCACCGCCTGGCAGGGCTTCGGGGCCACCAAGAACTTCGCCCTGGACCGGGCCACCGGCGATTGGGTCTTCAGCCTGGACACCGACGAGCGGGTGCCCCCGGCCTTGCGGGAAGAAATCCTGGCGGTGGTGGCCGCGGACGGCCCCTGCCCCGGCTACCGGGTGCCCCGGAAAAACTACTTCGGGGGGCGCTGGGTGCGCTTCGGCGGCTGGTACCCGGACCTGACCCTGCGCCTCTTCCGCCGGGGGGCCGGCCGCTTCGTGGAGCGGGAGGTGCATGAGGAAGTGCGCCTTAGCGGTCCGGTGGGACGCCTGCGGACGCCTTTGGAGCACTACACCTACGACGGCGTCCGGGACTATGTGAGTCGCATGGACCGCTACGCCCGGCTGGCCGCGGCGGAGATGGCCAGGCAGGGGCGCCGCCCCCGGCCCGGGGAGACGGTGTGGCGGCCCTGGGGGGCCTTTTTCAAGAGCTATCTCCTGCGCCTAGGGCTCCTGGAGGGTGGCCTGGGCTTCACGCTGGCCCGGCTGGCCGCCATGTACACTTTCTTGAAATACGCTTATCTCAAGGAACTGCTGGCGGAAGAACGTGCCAAGATTTCTTGAGAGGGAGGGGGAGCTTGGGGGGACCCATCCGCAAACTCCCCTCCCAACCCGCATGGCTGGAGACGGGCCGGAGGCCTGTTTTATAATACAATATCAGGGATTGGAGGAGGGGTAAGGGGCCGCCGCCCCTCAGCCCCTCCCCCTACTCCTCTCATTCCATCCTGAGACGAGGACTGCATGGCCATTGACCCCACGGCCCGGATCGCCCCCGGGGTGGAGTTGGGGCCCGACGTGGAGGTGGGCCCCGGGGTGATCATCGAGGGCCCAACGACCATCGGCCCGAACACCCGCATCCTGGCAAACGCCTACATCGGGCCTTACACCACCATCGGGGCCCGCTGTCAGATCAGCTTCGGCGCGGTGGTGGGCCACGAACCCCAGGATTACGCCTTTCGGGGCGGGGAGAGCTACACCCTCATCGGCGACGACACCATCATTCGGGAATACGCCACCATCCACCGGGGCACCAAGCCGGGGAGCGCCACCCGGGTGGGGGACCGCTGCTTCATCATGGCCCTGAGCCACCTGGCGCATAACGCCCAGCTGGGAAACGACGTCATCGTGGTGAACGGCTCGTTGGTGGGGGGCTACGTGGAGGTGGCGGACCGGGCCTACATCTCCGGCCTGTGCGTCATCCACCAGTTCTGCCGGGTGGGCACCCTGGCCCTGATGCGGGGCGGGGCCCGCACCTCCCGGGATGTGCCGCCCTACTGCATCCTGGACGGCGCCCACACCGTCCGGACCCTGAACCTGGTGGGATTGAAGCGGGCGGGCTTCAGCGCGGAGCAGGTCACGCCCCTCAGGCAGGCCTTTCGCCTCCTGTTTCTGAAGCGGGGGAACCTCAAGCACGCGGTGGCCCGGGTGGAGGCCGAGGTGCCGGCCACCCCGGAGGTGGCGCATCTTCTGGACTTCATCCGCACTTCCAAACGGGGGGTGGCCCTGGGTCCCCCGGCCGGGGGGGGCGGCGACCTTGACCTTTAAGCGCGTCCTGGTCATCAAGCTGAAGCAGCCCGGGGACGTCCTGGTGAGCACCCCGGTCATCGGCGCCATCCACGAGGCCTGGCCCGGGGCGCAGGTGAGCCTGCTGGTGCCCCGGGGCACCGAGGATATGGTGGCCGACCACCCGGGGGTGCACCGGCTGTTCGTGCTGGACCGGCGGGGGGCCTCCTGGGGGGAACTCTGGCGCCTGCTCCGAGACCTCCGGCGGGAGCGCTTCGATCTGGCCCTGGAGCTCTCCGGCGGCGACCGGGGGGCTTTTTTCGCCTGGGCCAGCGGCGCCCGGCAGCGGGTGGGCTTCGCCCGGCCCCGGCAACCCTGGTGGCAGCGCCACGGCCTCTTCACCCTGCTCCTGCCCCGGCCGCCGGTGCGGATGCACCTGGTGGAGCAGAACCTGGCGGCCCTGAAGGCCCTGGGCGCGGTGCCGACAACCCCCCGCCTGGCCTTCCACTGGAACGCCGGCGTGGCGGCAAGGGTCCGGGAACTGCTGGCCGGGCTCGGCCTGACCGGGAAAAAATTCGCCGTCGTCCACCCCGGGGCCGGCTGGCGCTTCAAGTGCTGGACCCCGGAGGGCTACGCCCGGGTTATCGAGGCCCTGGAGGAGGAATGGGGGCTGCCGGTGGTGGTGACGGGCTCCGGCGCGGCGCTGGAGCAGGAATTGCTCCAGGAAATCCTGGCGCACTGCCGTCTCCGGCCCAGGAGCCTGGTGGGGCGCCTGACCCTCAAGGAGCTGGGGGCCCTCATTGCCCAGGCTCGCCTGTTTTTCGGGGCGGACAGCGCGCCCATGCACCTGGCCGCGGCGGTGGGCACGCCGGCGGTGGCCCTTTTCGGCCCCAGCGGCGACTTCAACTGGGGGCCCTGGGGCGAGGGCCACCTGGTCATCAAGAAGGGCTGGGACTGCCAGCCCTGCGGCCGGGACGGCTGCGACGGCAGCAAGATCAGCCGCTGCCTCACCGAGCTCACCCCTGAAGAGGTCCTGGAAGAGATGAGAGGGGGGGGGGGGGGGGAAAGGAAGGAGAAATTTGGGGGGGGGGGGGGGGGGGGGGCCCACCGGCCCCTGGCCCCCTCCCCCAAGCACTCACTCCGCGAGATGAAAATTACCTTGCTCCGGCAGCGGGTGAGTGGCGCCGGTGGCGCCGAGACCACCCTGGGTTACCTGGTCCGGGGGCTGGTTGCGGCCGGGCACGCAGTCACGTTGCTGGGCTCCCAGCCGGCGGAGGCGGGCCGGCAGGCGCTGGGCTCCCTGGCGGGCTACGGGGTGGTGCCGGTCTGGGGCGGCAAGACCGGGCGCCTCCTGAGTTATGCCCTAAACTCCCGGCGGGCGGTCCTGAGCCTGAAACCGGAGGTGGTTTTCAGCCTGGAGCGCACCCTGTTCCAGCACGTCTATCGGGCCGGGGACGGCTGCCACCGGGAGTGGCTGGCCCGCCGGAAGCCGTCCCTGTCGCCGGCGGTCCGGGCCGGGCAGGCCCTCAGCCTCTTCCACCGGGTGATGCTCTGGCTGGAGGGGCGGCTGTTTGCGGCCCCGGACCTCAAGGGGGTGATCGCCAACTCCCGCATGGTCCGGGAGGAGGTGGCCCGGCACTATGGCGTCCCCCGGGAAAAGCTCACGGTGATTTAATCTGGCGTAGACCGGAAGCGGTTTTTCCCGGCCCCCGAGGCAGACCGAGAGGCGCTGCGCCGCCGCCTGGGCGCCGGCCCCCGGGACCGGCTGGTGTTGTTCGCGGGTTCCGGATTCACCCGCAAGGGGCTGGCTTATCTTCTGGAGGCCTTCGGGCGTCTAAAGGAGGAGAGGGCCAAGCTGTGGGTGGTGGGCAAGGGCTCGCCCCGGCGCTACCAGATCCTGGCCCAGCGCCTGGGGGTGGGGCAGCGGGTGGCCTTCCTGGGGCCGGCCGAAGAGGTCGTGCCGTTTTACCAGGCGGCGGACGTGCTGGCGCTCCCCACCCTCTATGACCCGTGCAGCAACGTGGTGCTGGAGGCCCTGGCCTGCGGCTGTCCGGCGGTTACCAGCGCGGCCAACGGCGCGGCGGAGTTTGTCGCTCCCGGGGAAAACGGCGCAGTGCTGGCCGACCCGGGGGACCCGGAGGGGCTGGCCCGGGCCCTGGAGGAGGTCCTGGACCGAGGCCGCAACTCCAGGGTGCAGGAGGCCGCGGTGGCGGCGGTGGCCTCACTTTCCTGGGAACGGACGGTTAAGGAAACTCTGGCGGTCCTGGAAGCGGCCCGGGCGGCTTGAAGCGGCGGCGGGGGAGCGCAGATGCGGGCGCTGTATTTTGATGGCCAGCTGAGTTTCAAGGAGCTGCCGGAGCCGACGCCCTCGGCCGGCGAAGTGTTGGTGAAGGTGCGTCTGGCCGGGGTGTGCCGCACCGACCTGGAGGTCCTCCGGGGCTACCACGCCTTTGTGGGCGTGCCGGGCCACGAGTTCGTGGGGGAGGCGGCGGGTCCTCCGGACTCCCCCTTCCGGGGCCGGCGGGTGGCGGGGGAGATCAACGTGGCCTGCGGCAGTTGCCCCCGCTGCCGGGCCGGCCTGGCCCGCCATTGCGAGGCGCGGCGGGTGCTGGGCCTGCGCGGCCTGAACGGCGCCTTCGCGGAATTCCTGGTGCTGCCCGCGGGCAATCTGCGGGCGGTGCCCGAATCGGTGGCCGACGAAGCGGCGGTCTTTGCCGAGCCTCTGGCCGCGGCCCTGGCGGTTGTCGAGGCCGCCCCCGGCCCGGCCGGCCGCCGCGTCCTGGTCATCGGGGACGGGGTCATCGGCCTCCTCTCCTCCTGGGTGCTGGCCCTGGGCGGCCACGAAGTGCACCTGGCGGGCCACCACCGGGATCATTTGGCCCTGGGGGAGCCTTACGGCGTGGCGGGCTTCCTGGACCGGGACCTGCCGCCCGGGGAGTACGACCTGGTGGTGGAGGCCAGCGGCTCGGCCTCCGGGCTGGAACTGGCCCTGGCCCGGGTCCGGCCCCAAGGCACCGTGGTCCTGAAGAGCACCTTCCAGGGGAGCCTCTCCCTGCCCCCGGCCCTTCTGGTGGTGCCGGAGGTGAGGCTGGCGGGCAGCCGCTGCGGCCCCCTGGACGCGGCTTTGCGCCTTCTGGGCCAGGGATTCATCGACCCCCGGCCCCTCATCGCCGCCACCTTCCCGTTGAGGGAAGGCCTGGCGGCCCTGGAACAGGCCCGGCAGCCGGGGACCCTGAAAATCTTGCTGGACTGCCAGGTTTAAGGCTATGATATCCTTGTTTTTTTAATTTGCCCTCCCACCCCGCCCGCCCATCCGGGGGCGCGGCGGGGGGCACCAGGGGAGCGGGGAAATGAGACCGCCTCTGAGGATTCAGGCTGGGGCATGCAAGCGCGGTTGAGCTACCTGGTCCTGCCCTGCCGGAACGTGCCCGGGGGCTTGGCCCGGCAGGAATTCCTGGTGCTCTCCCCCATCTGGCGGGGGCCCTCCCTGGCCCTTGTCTATCCGGATGGCGAGGTGCACACCCTCACGGGTCGGCAGCGCACCGGCAAGCCCTGCGATCTCCGGGTCTTCTGGACCCGGCACCGCCCCGGCGCTCCGGCGGTGTGTCTGGCCATCGGCGGCACCGGCGGGGTGCGGGAGGCCGGTCCGCCGGAAAAGTTGCAGCCCCCGGTGGGGCGGCCGTTTCTGGCTCTGGCCGAGAGCCTCATCCCGGCCGAGGTGCTGGCCGTCATCGGGCCGCCGCCGCCGCCGGAGCGGCTGTTGCTCGGAGGATGATTTCGAAAAAAAGCGGTCGGCCCCCATGGCCGGCAGCGGGCCTGGAAAGCCAGGCGCAACTTGTGGGCGAGGTGACTATGAACCAGCGGAGTTTTTGGATCAGTCTGCTGCCGGCGGTGCTGCTGCTGGCTTTGGCCGTGGAGAGCATCACCCAGGGCCCGGCCCAGGGGGCCTCGGCCATGGGGCTCCAACAGGACTTCATCCGGGTGGTGGAGCAGGTGCGGCCGTCGGTGGTGAGCCTCAAGGCCATCAAGGTGGTGACCTACCGGATGCCCGGGCCGTCGGAGGATTTCTTCCGGGGCACCCCCTTTGAGGGGGTTTTCCGGGACTACGGGCCCCAGGAGATCCGCCGGCGCCAGGTAGGTCAGGGCTCCGGCTTCATCATCGACCCCCGGGGCCATATCCTCACCAACTCCCACGTGGTGGCCGGAGCCCAGCAGATCTTGGTGCGCTTTGACAACGGCAGGGAAACCACCGGCCAGGTGGTGGGCAACAACCCCCGCATGGACATCGCCCTCATCCGGACCCAGCCCTTGGGCTACCGGCCTGCCACCCTGGGGGACTCCTCCCAGATCCGGGTGGGGCAGTGGGCCATTGCCATCGGCAGCCCCTTCGGGCTGGAGCAGACCGTCACGGTGGGGGTGATCAGTGCCACCGGCCGCCGGGGCGTGGGCCAGGGAACCGCGGGCGACTTTATCCAGACGGACGCCTCCATCAACCCGGGCAACAGCGGCGGCCCCTTGCTGGACATCGACGGCCGGGTGGTGGGCATCAATTCCATGATCGTCTCCACCGGGCAGGGCATCGGCTTCGCCATCCCCATCAACCTGGCCCGGCGCATCATCCAGCCGTGGCTTAGGTGATGCGGGGGGGAGGGAGTTCAGGGGCGGTGGCCCTTTCTCCCTCCCTCACTCTCCTCACTTGCTCTCCAGCAAATAGACGCCGTCCCAGTCCGGCGGGGGCGGGAATTTCTGGTAGCCCAGGCAGCGGGCCAGAAAGACCTGGGCGGGGCGGTCGTTTTTTTTCTGGGCCAGGACTTCCCGAAACAGGGCGGCGGCCCGGGTCCAGTCCCGGGCGAGATAAGCCGCCCGCCCCTCGGCAAAGCGGGCCAGCCAGGCCGGCGGCGCCCCTTCCTCTTGCCGGTGTCCCAGCAGTTCGTAGATGGTTACCGGCTCCCCCCGGCCCTTGACCTGCACCCGGTCCAGTTCCCGCACCAGAAATCCGTGGTTGAGCCGGCGGACGGTGGCCTCGCTCAGGAGGATGTGGGTGCCGTACACCTTGTTCACCCCCTCCAGGCGGGAGGCCAGGTTGACGGTGTCACCCAGGACGGTGTAGTCGAAGCGCTCCTTGGAGCCCACGTTGCCGGCCACCACCGGGCCGGAGTGGATCCCCAGGCGGGCCCCCAGGCGGGTGAGGCCCCGGATGCGCCAGCCCACCTGGAGGAGGCGCAGTTCCCGCTGCATTTCCAGAGCCGCCCGGCAGGCCAGGGTGGCGTGGTCCTTGAGGGGCAGCGGCGCCCCCCACAGGGCCATGATGCAGTCGCCGATATACTTGTCCAGGGTCCCTTGGCTTGCCAGGATGATGCGGGTCATGGGGGTGAAGTATTCATTCAGGATGCGGATCAGGTCGTCGGGCGGCACCTCTTCGGAGAGGCCGGTGAAGCCGGCCAGGTCGGCGAAGAGCACCGTGGCCTCCATCTCCTCGCCCCCCAGGTCCAGGCGCTTGGGATCGGCGGTGATGATGTTGATGACCTCGGGGGACAGGTAGCGGCTGAAGGCGTGGCGCAGCCAGCGCTTTTCCCGGACCTCCATGAGGTATTGGGACAATACATTGCCGGTATAGACCAGGGGCAGGCCCACGGACAGGAGCACCGGCGGCACCCAGTAGTTTTTCCAGAAAAAGAGTCCGAAGGCGCCCCCCCAGAGGCCCAGCACCGCCAGGGCCAGCACTGCCAGCCCCTGGCCCGGAGCCAGGCGGGCGATGACCCAACCGAAGAGCAGCAATACTGCCAGAAAGAGCCACAGGCGGGCCGGGCGCTCCAGTTCGCCGCCGGGGGTGCCCCGGAGGAGGGTGTGGATGATGTTGGCCTGAATCTCCACGCCGGCCATCAGGTGGCCGGAGCTGCCGAAAAACGGGGTATAGAGGGCGTCGGCCTGGGCCTGCAGCTGGCTGGAGGCCTCCAGGATGCGTCCCACCAGCACCAGCCGGTCTCGCACCTTGGCTGCCGGAAATGGGTGGTCCGGGTCCAGAATTTGGTAATAGGAGATGATCTCCAGGCTCCGGGGGGGACCCACGTAATCGATGAGGCTGCTTTTCGCGGGGTTGCCGCAGGGGCGGCCCACAGCCCGGGCCACCAGGGCCGGCATGGTCTCCTGCCCTCCCAAATACGGCACGAAACGGCGCACCACGCCGTCCTCGTCCGGGGTCACCATGCTCAGCCCCACCCCCTTGGCGGCCTCCCGGAACTCCTTGATGGGCTGCACCAGGATGCGCCGAGAGAACTGCCGGTCTTCGGCCACCTCGAAGGTCTGGGACAGATAGACGTTGCCTGCCTGGGCCATGGCTGCGGCCAACCGGCGGTCCTCTTCCGGGTCCAGGCTGGGTTCGGCAAAGAGGACATCAAAGATGATCAGGCGGGCGCCGGCCTGGTGCAGGCGTTGGATGAGCTCGGCGTGCTTGCGGCGGGGCCAGGGCCAGCAAAGTTTCAGCTCCTGAAAGGAGGGCTCGTCAATGCCCACGATGAGGATGTCGGCGGGGGGCTCTTTGGCAGGGCGGAAGCGGTAGGCCCGGTCCAGGGCATGATTCTCCAACGTTTGCCCCAGCTTGAGGTGGCTGAGCACGCTGATGAGCAGAAAGACCAGGAGACTCAGGGCGAGGACCCGGCAGGTGGAACCCTTAAGGCAGGTGGCCAGGGAGCGCATGTGGCCCGCCCTCTGAAGAAGGAGGAGACTGAGATGCTATTGTGGTGTTTCAGGAATTACTTACCAAGGTTCCTGAGCCACATCGGTCATTATCACCCTCCCCTGGACGGGGGAGGACTGGGGGTGGTGGGAAAATCCTCGTTTTGCCAAGGAGTTACCCAATAAGTATTCTCCCTCCCCCAACCCCCTGCCACCAAGGGAGGGTGAGTTTGCGGTCCAGAGTTATTTAAGGATACTTCTGAAACACGAGGATAGAACCAATTTCAAAACCGCTTTCCTGTCACCCTGAGCGCAGCGGAGGGTCTCAAGTAACTGAAAATACAAGATACTTCGCTTCGCTCAGAATGACACTTTTATAGAATATTGGGTTTTGAAATAGCTTTTATCATGATAGCACAAAAAGGCGGCGCCGGGAGGAGGGGGCCCGGGTTTTTCAGCATGCCGGGAAGGAGGCTTTCCAGGTGGGGCGATCCCCCGGGGACGCCGCCTCAGCCCGCTCCCGGAGCGGCCGGGATGGGGCCTCAGCAGGCCTGGAAGCCCGGTCACCTCTGGCCTCCTCGGGCAGTCTCCGGCTTTCCCGGGAAATCCCCTTGGGGGCAAAAGGCTTGCGCCAAGGAAGGGAAGGACCGGCCTGGCTGCCTGCGCCGCTCAGAACCACAGTTGCAGCCGCAGCAGCGCCCGGCGCTCCGGGAAGATGGTATCCAGGAAAACCGGGGCCTTCAGGTAGAAGAACTGGCGGTTGAAGAGGTTGGTGACCTCCAGGGCAATGAGACCCCGCTTGTTGTCGAAATATTTTCCCAGCCGCACATCCATCAGGCCGAAAAGCGGGTCGTTGCGGTCCCGCAGGTGCTGGTAGGTGAGGCTGCCGTTCACCCCGAAGAACCAGCCGCTGCGGTGCAGGTAGTTAAGGGCCGCGAAGGAGGTGGATTCGGTGTAGTTCTGAAACCGCACATCCAGGAGGAGCCGGGAGCCCTCGTCGAAGAACACCCGGTTGACCAGACTGCCCACCGCCAGCCCCAGGGAAGGAGTGAGAATATGGTTCAGGGTAAGGGAGGCGGAGTATTTCTTATACCCCAGCCAGACCTGATGCCCGTCCGGGTCATTGGGCGTCGCCTGGTACTGGGGACTGTCCACCCTCAGGCCGCTCAGGCGCAGCACCGAAAAGGTGCGGGGGGTCCATTGGGCTTCCCAGGCGACGCCGGCCTCCCGAAAGAGGGCGCCGTCGTCGATGTTCACCTGCCAGGGGAAGCCGGCCACGTCCTGGGGAATCAGGGAAGGGGCGGCGGTTTGGGTGTTCAGATGCCGGGACACCGCCAGGCGGAAGGTATGCTCAGGCGTGGCCAGCCAGTTGAGGCCGAACTGGGGGCTCCAGCGCACCAGGTTGATGGACTGGGGGAAGCCGGCGCGGTGCACCTTGGCGGAGTCGTAGAACAGACCCAGCTCCGCAATGAGGTTGGGCTTCAGGCGCCAGTAATCCAGAAAGTAGAAGCTCAAAGCCCGGTCCGGGGGCTGGAAATCCTCCCGAAGCACCGTGGTCAAAGACAGGCCGGTGCCCCGGAGGAGAAAATCGAAGAGCTGTTCGCTGCGGTTCTTGAAGGTGCCGGAGAAGTAATTGACCCCTCCCAACAGCGTGTGGGAACCCAGCACCAGCTGCTGCTGGAACTGCAGGTTGTAGTGCTCCCGGTCCAGGCGCTCCTGCTGAAATTCCCGGAGGTCCACGGGGATGCCGCCCACCTGAAAGACATTGGGGAAGAAAAAGCGGTCATGCAGATGGAAGTCCCGGCTGGCATAGTTGAAATAACCGATGGCCACCGCGGCGGGGCTGAAGCGGTGCACGAAGCCGGCCTCGGTCTCCCGCAGGTGAAAGTACTGGCGCAGGGTGCGGCGGTTGCGGAAAGAAGGGTCTCCCAGGTTCAGGAGGTCGCCGCTTTCCCCGTCAAAGTAGAGGAACCCCCCCAGCAGGGAGGTCTTGACGGTGGGCTCCCATTTGACCCGGTTGATGGAGCTGTAAGAGGTGAAGTCGGTGTTCTCCCGGTAGCCCGGGTCCCGGTTGTAGCCGGCAAAGACTTCAAAAGCCGCTCCCGGCTTGCCGCCGTAAACGTCGATATTGTGGTCCTGGATGGCCCTGGCCTGGTCCCAGGCCCCAATGCCTCCCTGGAGATTCACCCGCAGATAAGGCATCTCAAACATGGGGGTATAGTCGTTGAACAGGGTGAAGGTGTTCTGGTTGGCCGGCGACAGCAGCCGGTAAAGCAGCAGCTCGGAGCCCGCGGCCGCGGTGCGCTGGCGGGTGGCCAGATACGAGCCGGCCAGAAAGAGGTGGGCGCTGGGGTTGATGGGGTCGCTTTTCACCGCGGTCACCGCCTTGCTGTAGGCCCATTCCCCCAGGCCCAGGAGGCTGTAAGCCCGGGCCAGGTTGAAGTTGCGCACCGCCAGGTCCCGGTCCAGGAGCAGCCGGGAACGGAACACCGCCCGGTTGTCGTTCAAGGCGATGGAGCGGTTGATCTCCTCGATGGCCTCCCCGGGGCGGTAGAGGTCAGTCAAGGCGATGCCCTTGTACAGGTGAGGCGTGGGGTCCCGGGGGTCCAGGGTCTTGGCGTAGTCATAGACCTCCAGGGCCTTGTCGAAGGAGCGGGCCTGGTAGAGGGCCCGGCCCAGGTCGCTCTGGTATAGGGAGATGCGGGGCTCCAGCAGGGTGGCGGTGAGGATCTCCGCCAGCCCCTGGGCAAAGTTCCGGAAGCGGAAGTGGTAGTGGCCCAGCCCCAGGTGGGGGTCCCCCAGGCCGGGGCTGGCCTGGGCGGCGCGCTGGAAGAACTGCCGGGCCGCCTCGTAGTCCCGGAAGCCCAGGCGCACAAAGCCGGCCAGGGCCAGGACCTCGCCTTCCCGGGGGGCCAGGTGCAGGGCCCGGCTGATGGTGGCCCAGGCCCGGTCCAGGTAGTCGGAGCCCAGCCAGAGGCGGGCCAGATAAACATAGGCCTGGACAAAGGTGGGGTCGTTATTCAGGGCCTGAGTGAGGCGGCTTTGGGCCTGGTTGAGGTCGAAGTGGGCGATGTCCACCAGGGCCATGGTCAGGAGAGCCAGGGGAGAGTTGGGTCCCTGGGCCAACGCCTGGCCGGCCAGTTGCCGGGCCGCGGCCTTGCGGTTTTGCACCAGCTCAAGGTGCGCCAGGAAGGCGGGGGCCAGGACAGCGCTCCCCAGGCGCCGGGCTTCTTCCAGGAGCCCTCGGGCCTCGGACACCCGGCCGACCATCAGGGCGAAATACCCGGTCATGGCCATGAGGAGCGGGCTGGGTTTGAGCTCCTCCACCCCCCTTTTCATGGTGAGATAGGCCTTGGCCGGCTCCCCCAGCCGATACCAGGCCAGGGCCTGGCCCACCAGCGCCGGGTCCGGGGGCGTCGGTGCCTTGCCGAACGCCGTCAGGGCGGCCTCGGGTTCATGGCGCTGGAGGTGCACCCAGCCCAACACCGCGAGGGCCTGGGGGTCTTTGGGATGGCGGGCCAGGGTGGCTTCGGCCTGCTCCCGGGCTCCGGCCAGGTCACCCCGGTCGTAGGCCGCGGCCGCTTCCCGGGCCGCTGGCGAGGCGGCGGGGGGAATAAGGGGCGACAGCGGCAGGTCCCGGAAGCTGAAGATGCCGGGATAGTACAGAGACCACTGCACCGCGTCGGCCGGCGTCAGGAGCACCCGCTTGGTGGGGGCCTGGCCGGGCCGGGCGAAGCCCTCTTCCCCCGGGTTGAGGTCCAGGCGGCCCTGGGCATTGGCCAGGCTCAGGAGGCCGTGCAGCAGCACCAGGCTGGTGGCGCCGTCGGCCGCCACCTTCAGGTTGAACTCGGTGCCCCTGATGGCCGCGGTGACCGCCGGGGTCTCCAACTCAAAGCGGAACTTCTCGTTGGCGTTCCGCAGCCACACCTCCCCCTGGGAGACGCCATAGAGGCTGGCCGCCGCCTCCACCGCGGCCGCCGGCACCACCTCCCCCAGCCGCAGGCGGGGCGAGGGCAGGGCGCTTTTCAGGGCAAAGAGGGTGTTTTCGTTGAGCTTGATCTGGCTTTCGTCCACGCAGAGGATGGCGGCCCTGGAGAGGGGGCCGGTTTTGACCACGTCCCCGGCGAAGAGGTCCTGGTTCAGGGCCGCAGGGGCGAAGGCGCCGCCGCCTCCGGGACGCACCTGCACCTCGCCCTGAAGGAAAACCAGCCGGCCGGCCAGGGGTGCCGCGGCTTCGGCAGGCGGGCAGGGGGTGGCGAGGGTCAGAACCGTGAGCAACAGGCCCAGGCAGGCCAAGGGCAGGGCCGCAGGTCTGGCGGCGGGCGACATGGGCAGAACCTCCTGGCGGGAACCGGGCCGGCACCGGCCCGAGCCGCTCAACAGACGTGATGCACCATCACTCCACCATTAGCAAAAAACCGGCAGGGAATAAAGAAAATCTCTGGCGGAAAACAGGAATTATTCTTAACTCCCCACCGGATCCACCACTCAACATTGGGAATTTACTTTCATTCTGGACCTGTGGTATGGTGCATGAAGGGAAAATCCCGCCTCCGGAGGCGCCGACCCCCGGGAGCAACGCTTGAGGAAGGAGGCAGCCATGAACGCCGTTCTCATCATCGCCGGGGCGCTGGCGGTGGCGGTCCTGGGCTACCGCTGGTATGCCGGCTTCATCGACCGCCAGGTCATCGAAGCCGACCCCCAGCGCATGACTCCGGCCCGGATGTACATGGACGGGGTGGATTTCATGCCCACCCCCAAAAACGTGCTGTTC
>FWPV01004598.1_pt1 | contig 28926 bp, 25 predicted proteins | sample 2228371 | NCBI WGS metagenome assembly FWPV01 (sample SAMEA103939776, study PRJEB20133) | metagenome | reverse complement strand
GGTCGCCCTGCGCCATGGCGGGGGCGGTGGGCGGGGCGTGTTCGTCGGCGCGGGTGATGTCGGTCAGGCCTGAGCGCGCGAAGTAGGCGGTAGCGTCAAAGCCCAGGCGGTCGGCCTCGGGCCCGGTTTCGCCGTAGCCGGACACCGAGCCAAACACCAGGCGCGGGTTGATGGCCAGCAAGGCCTGCGGGTCAAGGCCCAGCCGCGAGCGCACCGCGATGGGGTAGTTGGTGATGAGCACATCGGCCTGGCCGACCAGGCGGTGCAGCACCGCCTGCCCAGCCGGCGTGCGCAGGTCCAGCGCCAGGCCCAGCTTGTTGCGCGACACCAGGTCCCAGGCGTAGTTGTGTTCGCTCTTGGGCAGGTTGGGCAGGGCCGCCATGGCGCGGTAACCGTCGCCCCCCTCGGGGGGTTCGATCTTGATGACCTCGGCGCCGAAATCCGACAGGATCGTCGCCGCCGCGGGCGCCGCCACGTAGCTGGCCACGTCCAGCACCTTCAGTCCCTCAAACACGCTCATGCCTTGTCTCCTGGTGGCAGGCCCGTGCCTCAGGCCCGAAAGTCCAGCACCACGCGGCCCAGCGTGTCGCGCTGGCGCACCAGGGCGGCGGCCTCGGCCAGGCGTTCCAGCCCCAGGCTGCTGTGCAGGCGCGGGCGCAGGCGGCCTTCGCGGTAGAGGCGCAGCACGTCTTGCTGAACCTGGCGGGTGATGTCGGGCTCGCGCTCGCCGGCCTGGCGGTAGTCCACGCCCAGCAGGGCCGCGCCCTTGACGATGGCCAGGTTGGCCTTGAGCGCGGGAATCTGCCCGCCAGCGAAGCCCACCATCAGGTGCCGCCCGCGCCAGCCCAGGGTGCGAAAGGCGGTGTCGGTGGCCTCGCCGCCCACGGGGTCGAACACCACGTCCACGCCGGCTTTGCCGGCCAGGGCCTTGGCCTCGTCTTTCCAGTCGTCGCTGGTGTCGATCACGGCATCGGCACCGGCGGCCAGGGCGGCGGCGCGCTTGGCCGGGTTGCTGGCGGCGGCGATCACGCGCGCGCCCAGCACCTGGCCCAGTTGCACCGCCGCATGGCCCACGCCGCCGCTGGCGCCCAGCACCAGCAGGGTCTCGCCGGCGCGCAGATGGGCCCGCTCGCGCAGGGCATAGAGCGCGGTGGCGTAGGGTGCCATCAGGGCCGCGGCCTCGATGGCCCAGTCGCTTGCGGTGGGCGCCTCGTCGGCACCGCCCAGGCGCAGCGCGGCACTGGCGGGCAGGCAGAGCATTTCCGTCCAGGCGCCTTGGCGCACGCCGCACACGCGGTCGCCCACGCGCAGGCCCAGCGTGTCGCCGGTGCCCAGCGCATCGACCACGCCGCTGAACTCCGAGCCCGGCACGAAGGGCGTGGGCGGCTTCCACTGGTAGCCGCCGCTGGCCAGCAGCAGGTCAACGAAGCTGATGGCGCTGGCCAGCACGCGCACCCGCACCTCGCCCGGCCCGGGTTCGGGCATGGGCAGCAGGTCCAGCGTGGGCTGTGCGCCCGCCTCAAAGCTGTGCACGCGCCAGGCGTGCACCGTGGGGCCGGCGGCGCTCATCACTCGACGCGGATCGCGCTGTTCTTCTTGATGGCCACCCACTCGTCCGTGGCCTTCTTCATCACAGCGGCGAACTGGTCGGGCGTGATGGCCGGTGCCACTTCCAGGCCGTAGGCCAGCATCTGCTTCTGGAACTCGGGCGTGGCCATCACCTGCTGAATCGCTTTGTGCAGCTTGTCCACCACCGCCTTGGGCGTGCGCGTGGGCGCGAAGATGCCGCAGAACGATTCGTTGGAGATGCCGGGAACGCCCAGCTCCAGGAAGGTGGGCACGTCGGGCAGCACCTTCCAGCGACGGGTGCCGTTGGCGGCCAGCACGCGCACGCGGCCGTCACCACCGAAGGCCAATGCGCTGGCGCTGGAGATCACGGCGGCGTCCAGGCGGCCGGCGGTCAGGTCGGGCAGGATGGGCGCCTCGCCCTTGTAGGGCACGTGGTTGAGCTTGATGTTGGCGCTGCGCCCGAACAGCTCGCCGAAGTAGTGCGAGCTGGAGGCGTGGCCGGTGGTGGCGAAGTTCAGCGGCTCTTTGGCGGCCTTGGCCTTCTCCACGAACTCGGCCAGGGTCTTGGGGCCATTGCCCGGCACGGCCCACAGGGCGGGCAGTTCGTACAGGCGGGCCACCGGGGCGAAGTCTTTGTGCGGGTCGTAGTTGACGTTGGGCAGCAGCACCGGGTTGCTCACCAACGCGGTCATGTTCAGCAGCAGGGTGTGGCCATCGGGGGCCGAGCGCGCCACCAGGTTGGTGCCGATGAGCGAGTTGGCGCCGGGGCGGTTGTCCACCACCACGGGCTGGCCCAGCAGGGGCTCCAGGTTTTTGCCCAGCAGGCGGGCCACGCCATCGGTCTGGCCGCCGGCGGGGAATGGCAGCACCAGGGTGATGGGCTTGGTGGGCCAGGGGGCGTCTTGTGCCCAGGTGGGCGCGGTGGCCAGGGGGGTGGTGCTGGCCACGGCCAGGGCCAGGGCTTGTCGGCGGTTGATCATGTGTGTGTCTCCTTTTGGGTGGGCTGAAACCGGCGCACGGCCCCGCCAGGGCGGGGCGCGCGCCTGGGGGGCTGGATCAGGCGAAGCGCTCGCCGCGCTGCGCCATGTCCAACAGCAAGGCCGGCGGCGCGAAGCGCTCGCCGTACCGCTGTGCGAGTTCGGCCGCGCGCTGCGCAAACGCGGGCAGGCCGACCATGTTCACGAACTGCAGCACGCCGCCCGTCCAGCGCGGGAAGCCGATGCCCAGCACCGAGCCGATGTTGGCGTCGCGGGCGCACTCGATCACGCCCTCTTGCACGATGCGGATCGCCTCGATCGCCTGGATGTACAAGATGCGGTCGCGCAGGTCGTCAAACGGCACGTCCGCGCCCGGCTGGCCGAACTCGGCCTGCAGCCCCGACCACAGGCGCTTGGGCTCGCCCTCGGGGTAGTCGTAGTAGCCGCCGCCGCCCGCGCGGCCGGGGCGCTTGAGGCCATCGGCCATGCGCTCGATCACGGCCCAGCCCGGGTGGGCGGGCAGGGTCTTGCCCACGGCGGCCAAGTCGGCCTCGGTCTGGCGCTTGACCGACAGGCTCAGCGCCATGGAGGTCTCGTCCATCACCGCCAGCGGCCCCACCGGCATGCCCACGCTGAGCGCGGCGTTCTCGATCAGCGCGGCCGGCACGCCTTCGCCCAGCATGGCCGCGCCTTCCTTGGTGAAGGTGCCGAACACGCGGCTGGTGAAGAAGCCGCGCGAGTCGTTCACCACGATGGGCGTCTTGCCGATCTGCTTCACGTAGTCCAGCGCGTGCGCCAGCGTCTCGGGCGAGGTCTGGCGGCCCTTGATCACCTCCACCAGCGGCATGCGGTCCACTGGCGAGAAGAAGTGCAGGCCAATGAAGCGCTCGGGGTGGGCGCTGGCCTGGGCCAGGCCGGTGATGGGCAGGGTGGAGGTGTTGGAGGCAAAGAGGCCGCCCGGTGCCAGGTGCGGCTCGGCCTCTTGCGTGACGCGGGCCTTGAGCTCGCGGTTCTCGAACACCGCCTCGATGATCAGCTCGCAGCCGGCCAGGTCGGCCGCGTCGGCGGTGGGCACGATGGCCTGCAGCACCGCGTCGCGACGGGCCTCGGTCATGGCGCCCTTGGCGATGCGCTTGGCCAGCAGCTTCTCGCTGTGTGCTTTGCCCTTGGCGGCCTGCTCGGGCGTCACGTCTTTCAGCACGGTGGTGATGCCGCGCATGGCGTTCACGTGGGCGATGCCCGCGCCCATCATGCCGGCGCCCAGCACGCCCACGCGGGCAAAGCGCTTGGGTGGCACGCCAGCGGGGCGGCCCTTGTCGGCCTTGATCTCGTTCATCTGGAAGAAGAACGTGGTGATCAGGTTCTTGGCCACCGGCCCGGTGGCCAGGCCCACGAAGTGGCGGCTCTCGATGGTGCTGGCGGTGTCGAAGTCCACCACCGCGCCTTCCACCGCGGCCGAGAAGATGGCCATGGGCGCGGGGTAGCAGCCGCGGGTCTTCTTCAGCAGTTGCACGGGCGCGGTGCGCAGGAAGGTGAGCGAGGCCGGGGCCAGCTCGGTGGCGCCGGGCAGGCGCCAGCCCTTGCGGTCCCAAGGCTGGGTGGCCTCGGGGTGGGCCTGGATCCACTCGCGCGCCAGGCGCATCAGGCCTTCGGTGTCGGTGGCGGTGTCGTTCACCAGGCCCAGGGCCTTGGCTTTCTCAGGCGCAAAGGTGGTGCCTTCCTGCAGGTAGGGCATGGCCGCTTCCAGGCCGAGCAGGCGCACCAGGCGCACGATGCCGCCGCCGCCCGGCAGCAGGCCCAGGCCCACTTCGGGCAGGCCCAGGGCAATGGACGGGTCGGCCAGGGCGAAGCGGGCGTGGCAGGCCAGGCACAGCTCGAAGCCACCGCCCAGTGCGGTGCCGTTGATGGCGGCCACCACCGGCTTGCCCAGCTTCTCTAGCTGGCGCAGGGTGGCCTTCATGCCCTGGGCGCGCTCGAACAGCGCGGCCTTTTCGCTGGGCTGCACGGCCAGCAGGCTGTTGAGGTCGCCGCCGGCGAAGAAGGTCTTTTTGCCCGAGGTGATGATCACCCCGGTGATCTGGTCGCGCTCGGCTTGCAGCCGCTCGACAGCGGCGGCGTAGTCGGCCCGAAAGGCCGTGTTCATGGTGTTGGCCGACTGGCCCGGCATGTCGATGGTGAGGGTGACGATGCCGTCGGCGTCTTGTTGGTACTGAATGCTGCTCATGTGGTGGTCAGACCCGTTCGATGATGGTGGCGATGCCCATGCCGCCGGCCACGCAGGCCGTGACCAGGCCGCGGCGCAGTTGGCGGCGTTCGAGTTCGTCCAGCAGCGTGCCGATCAGCATGCCGCCGGTGGCGCCCAGGGGGTGGCCCATGGCAATGGCGCCACCGTTCACGTTCACCTTCTCCGGGTCCACCTTCATCTCGCTGATGAAGCGCAGCACCACCGACGAGAAGGCCTCGTTCACCTCGATCAGGTCGATGTCGTCGATCGACAGGCCGGCCTTCTTCAAGGCCAGGCGCGAGGATGCGACCGGGCCGGCCAGCATCAGCGTGGGCTCGGTGCCCACGGCCGCCACCGACACGATGCGCGCGCGCGGCGTGAGGCCCAGCTCGCGGCCCTTGTCTTCGGTGCCCAAGAGCAGCAGCGAGGCGCCGTCCACGATGCCGGACGAGTTGCCCCCGGTGTGCACGTGGCGAATGCGCTCCAGCTGCGGGTACTTCATGAGCGCCAGCGCGTCGAAGCCGCCCAGCTCGCCCATGGCCTGGAACGAGGGCTTGAGCGAGGCGAGCTTGTCCATCGACGAATCGGCGCGGATCAGTTCGTCCTCGGCCAGCAGCGTCAGGCCGTTGGCGTCTTGCACCGGCACCAGCGACTTGGCGAAGTGGCCGTTGGCGCGGGCGTGCGCGGCGCGCTGCTGCGAGCGCAGGGCGTAGGCGTCCACGTCTTCGCGGCTGTGGCCGTCCAGCGTGGCCAGCAGGTCGGCCGCCACGCCAGTGGGCACCGGCTTGAGCTGGAACACCATCTCGGGCTTGGTGTCGCGCGGCCCCGGGGCGCCGCCCATGGCCACGCGCGACATCGACTCCACGCCACCGGCCACGATCAGGCTCTCCCAGCCCGAGCGCAGCTTGGCCGCGGCGATGTTCACCGCCTCAATGCCCGAGCCGCAGTAGCGGTCAAGCTGCACGCCGGGCACCTGCCAGTCCCAGCCGGCGCGCAGCGCGGCGGTCTTGGCGATGCAACCGCTTTGTTCGCCATAGGGCATCACGCAGCCGATCAGGGCGTCTTCGATCTGGGCCGTGTCCACCTGGGTGCGGCGCTGCAGGGCCTGCATCAGGCCGGCCAGCAGGTCCACCGGGTTGACCTCGTGCAGGCGGCCATCGGGCCGCCCCTTGCCGCGCGGTGTGCGCAGCGCGTCGTAAATGAAGGCTTCTTTCATGCGGGGGTCTTTCGTCGGGAAATCGTCTGGAAAAGGAACTCAGCCGCGCGCGGGCGGCGAGAGGGCGTCGGCCGAGGCGTCGCCCAGGCGCATGCCGCCGTCGCAATCGAGCACGGTGCCGGTCACGTAGCGCGAGAGGTCGCTGGCCAGGAAGAGGGCGGCGTTGGTGATGTCGTCAAAGTCGCCGTAGCGGCGCAGCGGCAGGCGCGCTTTCAGGGCCTGCTCGCGCTCGGGCGAGGCGGCCAGCTTGGCCATGCCGGGGGTGTTGGCAATGGGGCCGGGCGAGAGCGCGTTCACCCGCACGCCGGCCGGGCCCCATTCCATGGCCAGGCAGCGCACGGTCATGTTGATGCCGGCCTTGGCCGCGTTGGCGTGCACCTGGAACAGGCCCGGCACCTCGGCGCCTGGGGCGGTGACCGAGAACAGCGAGGCACCCGGCTTGCGCAGGTGCTCGAAGCTGGCGCGCAGCACGTTGAAGTTGCCGATCAGGTCGATGTCGATCACGGTCTTGAAGCCGTTGGCCGACAGGTGCGCGGCCGGCGCGTGGAAGTTGCCCGCCGCGCCCGAGACCACGATGTCCAGCGGCCCGAAGCGCTGCGCTGCCTCGGCCGCCACGGCGGCCACGGCGTCAAAGTCGCGCACGTCGGCCGCGCGCGCCAGCACCTCTTGCCCTTCGGCGGCCACCAAGGCGCCAGCCGCCTCGATGCGCTCGGCGCTGCGGCTGAGCATGGCCACCCGCGCCCCGGCAGCGGCCAGCCGGCGCGCAATGGCCAGGTTGATGCCACTGGAGGCACCGGCCACCAGGGCGACCTTGCCCTGGAGCAGGTCGGGCGCGAAGCCCGAGGTGGCGAGGGTTTCCAATCGACGTCCTTTTTATTGGTTGATCCTTTTTATGCTAGAGCCATTCTGAAACTTTTGTCAATCAAATAAGCAAAGGTTGAACCTTTGTGGAAATGGCGTTAGCATGCGGTTCGCTGGTAGCGCCGTGCGCCCAGCCCGAGCCCTGGCTTTCGTGAACCCTCGTCACCCATGAGCACATCCCCCCTGCCTTCCCCGTTCTGGCCCAAGGGCCTGAGCACCCGGCTGCACCTGCCGCAGACCACGCTGGTGAGCAACCTGGAAATCGCCGCGCGCCGCTACCCCGACAAGCCGGCCTATGTGGTCTATGGCCACCGCGCCACCTTCGGGCGCATCTGGCGCGACGCGCAGGCCCTGGCCGGCTGGCTGCAGCAGCGCGCGGGCGTGCGCCCAGGCGACCGGGTGCTGCTCACCGGGCAAAGCTCGCCGCAGTTCGCCACCGCCTACCACGCCATCCAGCGCGCCGACGCGGCGGCCGTGCCGGTGAACCCCATGAACCTGAGCGAAGAGTTCGCCCATGCCGCGCAAGACAGCGGCGCGCGCGTGGTGATCGCCGCGCAAGAGCTGTGGCCGCGCCTGGCCCCGCTGGTGGGCCGTGAGATCGACCACGTGGTGCTGTTCGCCTACAGCGAAGGGCTGGACGGCCTGGACGCCGACACGCCCGACTGGTTCGCGGCCCCGCCTGAGCCCTCACCCCATGCGGCGGTCACGCGCTGGCGCGATGCCCTGGCCGAGGGCCTGGTGCCCGCGCCCGCCACCGCCGGCCCGGACGACCTGGCCCTGATCGCCTTCACCTCGGGCACCACCGCGCGGCCCAAGGGCTGCACCCACAGCCACCGCTCGCTCATGGCCGCGGCCCTCACGCCCGCCATCTGGCGCAGCGAAACGGCCGAAGACACCTTCCTGGGTGCCTCGCCCATGTTCCACATGCAGGGCCTGCAAGCGCTCGTCAACACCGTGACCTACCTGGGCAGCACGGTGGTGCTGCTGCCGCGTTGGGACGCCGCGCGGGCGGCCGCGCTCATCGCCGAGCACCGCGTGAGCCGCTGGGGCGTGGCCCCGCCCATGCTGCTGGACCTGCTGGCCCTGCCGGGCCTGAAGCCCGACGCGCTGGACAGCGTGGCCGTGATCACCGGCGGCGGCTCGGCCCTGCCCGAAGCGGTGAACGAGCGCCTCACGCGCGAGCTGGGCATTCGCTACATGGAGGCCTACGGCATGACCGAGACCGCCTCCATGCTCATGGCCAACCCGCTGCAGCGCACCAAGCGCCAGTGCCTGGGCATTCCCACCTTTGGCGTGAGCGCCATGGTGGTAGACCCGGTGACGCTGGAGCCCTACCCCGAGGGCGCCACCCCTGACAGCGGTGAGCTGTGGGTGGCGGGCGAGCAGGTCACGCCCGGCTACTGGAACAACGACAAGGCCAACGCCGAGACCTTTGTGCAGCGCGACGGCAAGCGCTGGCTGCGCACCGGCGACCTGGTCACCCGCGACGAAGACGGTTACCACTTCCTGGTGGACCGCCTGAAGCGAATGATCAACGTGGGGGGCTACAAGGTGTGGCCCACCGAGGTGGAATCGCTGCTGCACCGCCACCCGGGCGTGCAAGAGGTTTGTGTCATCGCCATTCCCCACCCCACGCGCGGCGAGCAGGTGCGAGCGGTGGTGGTGCGCCGCCCCGGCGCCGACCTCACGGCCGAGGCCCTGATGGAATGGGCCAAGGGCCAGATGGCCACCTACAAATGCCCGCGCGAGGTCGAGTTCGTGGACCGCCTGCCGCGCTCGGGCACCGGAAAGATCGACTGGCGCAGCCTGCAAGAGGCCGCCCGCGCCGCCGCCGCGCGCTGAACCCCTTCATTGACATCACCCCACACGGAGACAAGACCCCATGCGCCAACCAGCCTGGATGGACCCCGAACTGGAAACCCTGCGCGACAGCGCCCGCCGCTTCTACGAAACCGAGCTGCTGCCCCACGAAGAACGCTGGGGCCGCCAGCAGGTGGTGGACCGCGAGGTCTGGTACAAGGCCGGCGCCGCCGGCCTGCTGTGCCCCGGCATCCGTGAGGAATACGGCGGCGGTGGCGGCAACTTCACGCACGAGATCGTGATCTTCTCGGAGCAGGGCCGCATGCTCTGCCCGGGCCTGGGCAACTCGCTGCACAGCGGCATCGTGGCCCACTACATCCAGAACTTCGCCACCGAAGAACAAAAGCGCGAGTGGCTGCCCAAGATGGCCAGTGGCGAACTGGTGGGCGGCCTGGCCATGACCGAGCCCGGCACCGGCTCTGACCTGCAAAGCATCCGCACCACCGCGCGCCGCGAGGGCGACGAGTACGTGATCAACGGCGCCAAGACCTACATCACCAACGGCAGCACCGCCAACCTGATCTGCCTGGTGGTCAAGACCGACCCCGAGCAGGGCGCGCGCGGCATCTCCATCGTGGTGGTGGAGACCGACAAGGTGCAAGGCTTCCGACGCGGCCGCACCCTGGCCAAGGTGGGCCTGCACTCGCAAGACACGGCCGAGCTGTTCTTTGACGACATGCGCGTGCCCTGCGCCAACCTGCTGGGCCCGCAAGAAGGCCAGGGCTTTCGCCAGCTCATGAAAGAGCTGGGGCGAGAGCGCGTCATCACCGCCGCCATGTCGCTGGCCTGCATGGAGCGCGCCATCGACGAGACCCTGCAGTTCACCGCCAACCGCAAGGTGTTCGGCCAAAGCCTCATGCAGATGCAGAACACCCGCTTCAAGCTGGCCGAGTGCGAAACCAAGGCCGCACTGGCCGGTGCCTTCATCGACCAGTGCGTGGCCAAGCTCTTGCAAGGCAAGCTCGACAACGCCTCGGCCTCGATGGCCAAGTGGTGGGTGACCGACGCCTGCGGCCAGGTGGTGGACGAGTGCGTGCAACTGCACGGCGGCGCCGGCTACATGCTGGAGTACCCGATCGCGCGGCTGTACCAGAACGTGCGCATCCACCGCATCCTGGCCGGCACCAACGAGATCATGAAAGAGCTGATCGCGCGCGACCTGGAACAGCGCGTGGTCTGAGCCATGGCCGCCACCGCCACCACACCGGCCAGCGGCGTGCTCACCCAGCGCCTGGGTGACGTGCTCGTCATCACCCTGCAGCGCGAGGCCAAGCGCAACGCCATCGACCGCGCGCTGGCCGATGCGCTGGACGCCGCGCTCAACACACTGGAAGACAGCCCCGAGCTGCGCGCGGGCGTGCTCACCGGCGGCACCCAGGTGTTCAGCGCCGGCAGCGACCTGGCCTCGCGCGGCGACTACGTCACCGAGCGCGGGGGCGAGTACGGCCTGATCCGGCGCCGCCGCGCCAAGCCCCTGATCGCCGCCGTGGAGGGCGCCGCCCTGGGCGGCGGCCTGGAGATCGTGCTGGCCTGCGACCTGGTGGTGGCCGCCCGCCACGCCCGCTTCGGCCTGCCCGAGGTGGTGCGCGGCGTGCTGCCCACCTGCGGCGCCCTGTTTCGGGCCTTGCAGGTCTTGCCGCCCAATGTGGCGCGCGAACTGGTGTTGACCGGCGAGCCGCTGGACGCCGAGCGCGCCCACGCGGCCGGCCTGGTCAACCGCCTCGTCGAGCCCGGCCAGGCACTGGCCCAGGCCTTGGTCATGGCCCAACGCATCGCGACCAATGCGCCGCTGTCGGTGCAGGCCTCGCTGAAGGCCATGAACGGCTGGCTGGGTACCGACGACGCCCTGGGCTGGGCCGCCACCGAACAGGCCCTGGCCGAGATTCGGGGCAGTGACGATTTGCAAGAGGGCATCCGCGCGTTCTTCGAGCGCCGGGCCCCGGTGTGGAAAGGCCGCTGAGCCCCCCACCCAACAGGTTCAACGATTCCTTCGGCGATGGGCGATCGAAGAAGGTACAGGCGCCGACAAGAGCGCCTTGGCGAGGGCGGCACGCAAGTGCCGCCCTCTTTTTTTGCCGGGCTGCAACGCAGGGGCGGGCGCGCTTGCTTCCCCTATACTGCCGGAATTAAAAGTTTGGCCAATTTGAACCATGACGAACAAGTCAAGACCGGCAGCGCACCGCGTCAAGCAAAAAGGCCCGGGTCGCCCCGAGGGGACCAGCACCCTGCGAGACGAGATCATGGACGCCGCCGAGGCCCGCTTCGCCGAGCTGGGCTACGCGGGCACCACCCTGCGCGAGGTGGCCGATTCGGCCCACGTGACGCAGGCCCTCATCAACTACTACTTCGGCTCGAAGTACGGCCTGTTCGAAGAGATGTTCCTGCGCCGTGGCCAGAAGATCTCGCAGCAGCGCATGGAGCTGCTCGACGAGCTGCTGGCCAAGGGCCGGCCCACGGTGAAAGAGATCGTGCACGCTTTTCTGTGGCCCACGCTGGCGCTGCGCAGCACGCCGCAGGGGCGCTCGTTCCTGCGCCTGCAGGCGCGGTTGCACACCGAGCCGCCAGAGATCTCGTATCGCCTGCGCACCGACGCTTACGGGGCGTCCACCCAGCGCTACGTGGAGGCCATGCGCCTTGCGCTGCCGGGGCTGGGTGAGCTGGACGCCTACTGGCGCGTGACGCTGATGATTGGCACCTACCTGTACGCCTTCTCCGACACGCACCGCATGGAAGAGATGGCGCCTGAGGGCCTGTACGACCCTGAGGACACCGAGGCGCTGATCGATCAGGTCACGCGCTTTGTGACCGGGGGCTTCGAGGCCCCCTGAGTGGCGCCGGGGCAGACGGTCAGACCTGGGCGCGAAGCTGCGCCAGGTCGATCACGTCGGCGTATTTCTGGCGCATGTCGAACAGGCTGGCCTCGTGCGGGCCGATGGCGCGGTCGCCCACGCAATCCTCGATCACCACCGGGCGGAAGCCCCAGCACATGGCGTCTACCACGCTGGCACGCACGCAGCCGCTGGTGACGCAGCCGGCCACCAGCAGGGTCTGCACGCCCCGCGCGGTGAGCCAGGGCGCCAGCGTGGTGCCGAAGAAGGCCGAGGGCACGTTCTTGCGCACCACCAGCTCGCCCGGGCGAGGCGCCAACTCGGCCACGATGGCGCTGGCCGGTGAGTTTTCCTTCAGGGTCAGCATGCCCGGCACCTTGGCGCTGAAGACGTTGGCGTCGCTGTCGTCGTCGGCATAGACGATGCGGCTGTGCGCCACCGGCCAACCGCGCTCGCGCGCCAGGGCGAGCAGGCCCTCGCTCTGGCGCATGGCCGGCGGGATGTTGCCGCCCCCGAACACCGCGGGGTCGGCGAAGCCGTTGACGAAGTCGATGACGAGCAGCCCCAGCGGCGGGCGCAGGCCTAGGCCGGCGCCAAAGCCCTGGCGCTGGAAAACGGCGGCTTCATCGTGCATGGGTCACCTCGGCTTCCTGCATCAGCGATTCGACCACCTGCCCATCGGCCACCACTTGCAGGTCGTCCACGAACACATTGCAGCGGCGCATGGGGATGTCGATGTGGCAGGCCGTGGTGCGGCTGCCGCCAGCTTCGTTGTTGGGGCCGAGCGAGAACAGGAAGTTGCCGCTCACGGCGCGCGCGTCCATGCCGATGGTGGCTTCTCGGTCGTACAGGCCCAGCGTGGACCAGTAGGCCCGCTTCTGCAGGCCCCAGCCGATGTGCGAGATGGCGTAGGCCTCGGGGTCGGCGAAGGAGTCGATGTACTCGCGCAGCAGCTCGGCGTCCAGCCCGCCCTCGATGCGGGTGACGTAGCCCTTGTCCACCGTGAGGGTGATCGGCTCGGTGACCATGCTTTTCTGCGGCAGCAGCACATCGCCCTTGTTCAGCACGATGCGGCCGTGGGCGGCGCCTTCGTTGGGCCAGGTGAACACAAAGCCACTGGGCCAGTGGTCCCAGCGCCCGGGCTGGTCGACGAAGCCGTACTCGGCCGTGATGGGGTACTCGCCCAGTGGCAGGTGCAGGTCGGTGCCAGCGGCCGAGGTCACGCGCATCACCCGCTTGCCCTGCAGTAGCTTCACGCCGGCTTGCACGCGGCGGTAGTCGGCCGCGGGGGGCACGAGGCGGGCGAGGATCTCGGGGGGTTCCATCGCCAGCAGGATCTTGGTGCCGGTGGACAGAATCTCGTGCTGCTCGGGTGAGAACAGCAGGGTCATGAGGTCCAGCACCAAGTCGCTGGCCTTCAGGGCCGCGATCGCCGGCGGGTTGCCGGTAAGGGGCGTGGTGCCCAGGTAGGCCAGCGGGTCTCGGCTGAGGGCCTTTTCGCCGTTGACGGGGGGCAGGTCAAGGCGGCACACATTGGCTCCCATCAGAGAGGCGGCGGTGATGGCGCAGCGCAGTGTCTGGGGATGGGTGTTGTCGCTGGTGAGCACGGTCACGGACTGCCCCGGCTTGAGTTGCGACAAGGTCAGCACTTGCGTCCAGGCCTGGATGAGGTCGGTGTCACGAATGGGCATGGCGGGCTCCGGTGGGGTCAGGTCAGGGGGGCGCCGAGGAAATCACCAAAGGCGGCGTAGAACCCGGGCTCGTTGTCCCAGGGAATCATGTGACCGGCGTCGGGCACTCGCACGCTGCGGCAGTCGCGCGCCAGGCGTCGGATCTCGTCCACGTCGTCCGGGCGCACCACGTCGCCGCGTTCGGCGGTCATCAGCAGCACGGGCACGGCGATGTCGGGTAGGTTGGCGTGCACGTCATCGGTCTGGAAGGCCTCGAAGCTGGTGACGATGGCGCGCTCGTCGCAGGTGTGCAGCCACTCAGCACGCAAGCGCAGTTGCTCGTCGGTCCATGTGGGGCAGAAGGCGCGCATCTGCTCGGCGCTCATGCCTTGGCGGGCCTGGCGGATCGAGTCCACGTACCAAGGCAGTTGGGCCGGGTAGGGGCGCCGGCCGGGGCCGGAGACAGGCGGGTCCACCGCCACGATACGGGTGAGGCCGGTGGGCTGGCGGGCCGCGGCGCGCAAGGCGATGCGTCCACCCATGGAGTGGCCCACGTAGGCAAAGCGCGCCAGGCCCAGGGCTGCGCTAAAGGCCAGCAGGTCTTGCGACTGCGCGTCCAGGCTGTAGTCCAGGTGCTCGCCAGCCTCGCTCAGGCCGCGGCCGCGCACGTCGAGCACGTAGGTGTCGAAATGGCGGCCCAGGCGCTCGGCCACGAAGCCCCAGGTGACGGCCGGGCTGGTGATGCCGGGCACCAGCACCACGGCGTCGCGCTGTGCGCGTGCGCCCTCGGTGCCGCCGTAGCGCAGGTAGTGCTGGCGAATGCCGTTGGCCCGTACGTTGGCTCCGTAGAGGAACTGGCTGGCGCTCATGCGTGGCCTTTCTGCGAGTAGGCCCCGGAGAGCAGGGCGCCAGCGCCGGGCACCACCTGGTCCAGCCCCAGCGCGCCCAGCATGGCGTAGGTGGTGGCCACGGCGGCGGTGAGCACCGGCTTGCCGGTCTGGGCCTCCACCTGCGCGATGGCGGGCAGCGACGGCATCTGCACGCAGGCCGAGAGCACGATCACGTCCACGTCGTCGGTCTTCATGCCGGCCACGATGCCCGGCAGGCGGGCCGGGTCGTGGCGGCCCACCTCCAGGTTGTCGGGGATTTCGAGCGCGCGCCAGTCGGCCACCTCGAAGCCTTCGTGTTCGATGTAGTCGATCACCAGCCGCGTCAGCGGCACCATGTAGGGCGCCACCAGCGCAATGCGCCGCGCGCCCATCACCTTGAGCGCGTCCACCAGGGCTCCGGCACTGGTCACCACGGGCGCCGCGCCACCGTTGCTCTGCGTCACGCCGCCCAGGCGGGCCTGCGACTGGCAGTGGTAGCCGCGGCCCATGGCCATGATGGCCACCAGGCAGGCGTAGCCGAGCACGTCCACGCGGGCATCGCTCAGCTCCAGCGCGCAGCGGTCGGACTCGGCGTCCATCGCGGCCAGCTCTTCCTTGTTCACGTGCTTCATGCGCATGCGCGCGGAGTGGAAGGTGAAGCGCTCCGGACGTACCTGCTCGCGCAGGCGCAGCATGGCCGGGATCTCGGTCTCCATGGTGGTGTTGGAACTGGGCACGATCTGCCCGATGCGGAAATGGGTCTTCTGGGTCATGTTGATCGGGGTCAGGCGAGGGCGGGGGTCGGGGTGGTGCCGAAGCGCTCGGCACAGCGGGTGGCGTCGTACTCGTACACCCACTCGGCCTTGATGCCCACGGCATTGGGGTTCTGGGCCTGCGCCTGCTGGAAGGCCAGGTCGCGCTGCTTCTGCTCTTCGGGGCTGGCCAGGTGGTAGGTGCGGCCTCGCTCGCGCGCCTCCAGTTGCACGCGTGCGGTGCGTGGGCGGCGTTCGGCTTCGTAGGCGTCCAGCGCGGCGTCGGTGTCGGCGCCGAAGTGCGCCAGCGCGGTGGCCAGCACGTAGGCGTCTTCAATGGCCATGGCCGCACCTTGCGACAGGAAGGGCAGCATGGGGTGGGCCGCGTCGCCCAGCAGCGTGACCCGACCCTTGGACCAGCGGTCCATGGGGTCGCGGTCGAACAGGCCCCACTTGAAGATCTGCTGCTTGTCGGTGCGCTCGAACAGCTTCACGATGTTCTCGTGCCAGCCTTCGTAGGCGCTCAGCAGCTCCTCGCGGGTGCTGGGCTCGGTCCAGGACTCGGCCACCCAGGTCGGGCTCTCGTTCACCGCCACGATGTTCACCGCCGCACCACCCTTGACGTAGTAGGTGACGATGTGCGCTTTCGGGCCCATCCAGAACGAGGCGTCGGGGCTCACGAAGGGCAGGGGGTGCTGCTCCACCGGCACCAGCGCGCGCCAGCACATGTGGCCGGTGAAGCGCGCGTCCGACTGGCCCCAGGTGGCGTCGCGCACCACTGAGTGAATGCCATCGGCGCCCACGATCAGGTCGGCCTCGAACTCGGAGCCGTCGCTGAAATGCGCCACGGCGCGCTCGCCGCGCTGTGTCACGCCGGTGCAGCTCACGTTGAATCGCACGCGATCGGCCGGCAGGCCCTCGCACAGGATGGCGTGCAGATCGGCTCGGTGCACGTGCCAGAAATCTGCGCCGAACAGGCGCGGACACACCTCGCGCAAAGGGGTGCGGAACAGCTCGCGTGCGTCTTCCCAGTTGCGCCCCACCATGGCGTTGGGCAGGAAGCCGATGCGCGCCAGGCCTTCGCCCACCCCCAGCGCCTTGAGCACCTTGGCGGCGTTGGGTGTCATCTGCACCCCAGCGCCGATTTCGCCGAAGGCGGCCGCGCGCTCGAACAGGTGGGCCTCGATGCCCCTCTGGTGCAGGGCCCGTGCCAGCGCGACACCACCGATGCCCGCGCCGACGATGCCCACTCGCATGCTTGTCGTCATGTTCTTGCTCCTGTTGCTTGGCCCAGTTCGGGCCGTTGTTAAATGGTTGGCAAATTAATTTCTGGGCCACCAGACCACCCTGGGGTGCCCTGGTGGCGCTCAGGCGCCCAGGTAGGCGCTCAGCAGTTCGGGGTCTTGTTTCAGGCTCTGGGCGTCGCGGTCGGCCACCACCCGCCCGGTCTCGAACACATAAGCACGCGAGGCCACGTTCAGTGCGTTGTGCACGTTCTGCTCCACCAGCACCACCGTTACGCCATGTGCGTTGATCTCGCGCACAAAGGCAAACACCTCATCGGCCATGCGCGGGCTCAGTCCCAGGCTGGGCTCGTCCAGCAGCAGCAGCGTGGGCTCGGACATCAGCGCTCGGCCGATGGCCAGCATCTGTTGCTCACCGCCGCTGAGGGTGCCGGCGAGCTGACGATGGCGCTCTTTCAGGCGTGGGAAGCGGTGGTAGACGATGCCCATGCGGCGCTCCACCTCGACCTTCGATTTGCACAGGTAGGCGCCCATCGAAAGGTTCTCATCCACCGTCATGGTGGGCCACACGTGGCGCTCTTCGGGCGACTGGGCAATGCCCAGCGCCACCACCTTGTCGGCCGACAGGCCGGCGACGGACGAACCCTTGAAGCGGATGTCGCCCCTCGTGGGCTTGAGCAGGCCCGAGATGGCGCGCAGCGTGGTGGTTTTGCCCGCGCCATTGGCGCCAATCAGGGCCACCACCTCGCCGGGGTACACCGACAGGTTCACCCCGTGCAGCGCGGCGGTCTTGCCGTAGCTCACGTGCAGGTCGCTCAGTTCCAGAAGGGCGGTGCCCTGTTGCCCGGCCACGCGGGCCTGGGGTGCGTCGATCACAGCGTCGCTCATGCTTGGTTTCCTCCGCCCAGGTAGGCATCAATCACTTGCTTGTTGCCCTGGATGTCGGCGGGTGCGCCTTCGGCCAGCTTCTGACCGAAGTGCATCACCACGATGCGGTCGGACACCCCCATCACCAGGCTCATGTTGTGTTCCACGATCAGGATCGAGCGCACCAGCGTGCCGCGCAGCGTCTTCAGGATTTCGCCGAAGGTGCGCGCCTCTTGGCTGTTCAGGCCGGCGGCCGGCTCGTCTAGCATCAGGATCTCGGGCTTGGCCGCCAGCGCCAGCGCCACCTCCAGCAGCCGCAGCTCACCGCACGACAGCGCCGAGGCTGGCGTGTCGATGCGGTGCCCCAGGCCCATGGTGTGCACGATGCGCGTGGCGCTCTCGCGCACGCTGTGCTCGGCCTCACGCACCGTGCGGCCAGGGAAGAAGGTGCGCCACAAGGGCTGGCGCGCCTCCAGGTAGTGGCCAGTCAGCACGTTCTCGAACACCGTGAGCGACTTCAGGATGTTGGTCTTCTGGAAGCTGCGCACGATGCCCATGCGAGCCATTTCGAAAGGCTTCTTGCCTGTCACGTCCTCGCCGCCAAGGCGCACCTGCCCGGTGCTGGGCGAGTAGAAGCCGGTGATGAGGTTGAAGCAGGTCGTTTTGCCGGCGCCGTTGGGGCCGATCAGGCCCACGATCTCGCCGGTCTTCACGTCAAAGCTGATGTCCTTGACGGCATGGATGCCGCCAAAAGACTTGCCCAGCCCGCGGATCTCCAGCGTGCGCGGCGGCGGGGAAAGGGTGGCGCTGCTCATGCGGGCCTCCGTTGGGTGGTGGGGGCGCTGGCGGTGGCGGCCGCAGGGGCCGTGCCGCGCGCCTCGCGGCGTTGGGTGATGAAGCCCATCAGGCCGCGCGGCAGAAACAGCACGATGGCGATCACGGCCAGGCCGAAGATCGACAGGCGCAGCTCCTTGGCCTCGCGCAGGTACTCCTCCAGAAAGGTCACCAGCAAAGCGCCAATCAGCGGGCCCACCAGCGTGCCTTTGCCGCCTATCAGCACCATGATGATCATGCTCACCATGAAGGCGAAGCGAAACACCTCTGGCCCCACGAAGGAGATGTAGTGCGCGTAGAACCCACCAGCCATGCCCGAGAGCAGGGCGCCCAGCACCAGGGCCAGCATGGTGTAGTTCAATGGCCGGATGCCGATGGACTGGGCCACATAGCGGTTCTCGCGCACGGCCACCGCGGCGCGCCCGGCGTTGGAGTACACGAAGCGGTACGAGAGGTACAGCGTCAGCGCCAGCAGCACCCAGGCAATGCCGTAATAGAAATGCTTGGCTGCCAGGTTGCTGGCCTGCGCCAGCCACTCGGGCTGCGGCACGCCCGCAATGCCCATGGGACCATTGGTCAGCCCGATCCAGTTGTCGGCGATCAGGCGCAGCACCTCGGCGAAGGACAGCGTCACGATCACGAAGAACGGGCCCTGCAGCCGCAGCGTGAGGGCACCGATCACCACCCCCATCAGCGCGGCCAGCAGGCCCGCCATGGGAATGGTGGCCCACAGCGGCCAGCCATGTTGGGTGGCCAGAATGGCCGCCGTGTACGCCCCCGTGCCCAGAAAGGCCGTGTGGCCCAGCGAAAACTCGCCCACGTAGCCCACCACCAGGTTCAGGCTGCTGGCCAGCACCGCGAAGAACAGCACCATGATGGCGATGTGCAGCACGTATTGGTCCCGCACGAACAGCGGCAGCACGGCCGCCAGCGCCATCAGGGCCAGAAGAATGCGTCGTTCAAAAGTCATGCGCGCTCCGCTCGCTTTGAGAACAGCCCGTAAGGGCGGAAGAGCAGGGTGAGGATCACCAGCGCGAAGCCGATGATGTCGACCCAGCCGGTGGCCACGTAGCCGCCCCACAGGGCCTCCACGATGCCCAGCAGCAGCCCGCCCACGATGGCGCCCGCGAACGAGCCCATGCCGCCCAGGATCACCACCACGAAGGCCTTCATGCTCACCAGGCCGCCGATGGACACCTGCGCGGTGTAGATCGAGCCCAGCAACATGCCGGCCATCGACGCGATCACCGTGCCCATGGCGAAAGTGGCCGCGTACACATTGGCGGTGCGAACGCCCACCAGCTGCGCCGCCATCGGGTCCTGGAAGGTTGAGCGCATCGCGCGGCCCAGGCGCGTCTTGTGGATCACCAGCCAGGCCGCCAGGATCAGCGCCGCGCAGACCACCACCGCGAACACGCGCAGCTTGGTCAGCACCACCGGCCCGAAGATCATTGGCCCGGCGGACAGCGGGGCCTCCACCTTCAGCGGCGCCGTGCCCACCGCCAGCAGCGCGGTGTTGGCCAGAAAGATCGACAGGCCGATGGTGAGCAGAATGCCCGGCTCCTCGCCCTGGTCGCGGATGCGCTCGATCAGCAGGCGGTCGATCAGCCAGCCAAACGCCCCCATCACCACGGCCACCAGCAGCAAGCCGGTGAAGAAGTCCAGGCCCAGGCGGGTGGTGGCCCACCAGCCCATGACCCCACCGAGCATGTACAGCTCGCCGTGGGCGAAGTTCACCACGCGCATCAGCCCCAGGATCAGGGTCAGTCCCAGCGCCGAGAGCGCGTAGAACGAACCCGTCACCAGGCCGTTGGCGAGGTACTGTGGCAACAGTTCCATGTGTTCAGTCCGTTCCCGTGCCGCCGATCAGGGCTTTTCCGTCTGGGCCTGCGTGACCACGCGCGGCTCCTTGTTGGCGATCTGCACCAGCACCACGTCAAAGCCATAGCCTTCGCCCTTGTCGGTGAAGCGGTAGCGGCCGTTGGGCGCCTGGTAGTCGGTCTTTCGCAGCGCATCGCGGATCGCGTCCGGTTCGGTCTTGCCAGCGCGGGCGATGGCGTCCATCAGGATGTTCATCGCGTTGTAGCCAGCGGCGCCGTACTTGCCTGGCTTCTCCTTGAAGGCGGTGGCGTACAGGTCCACGAAGGCCTTGTTGCGCTCGCCCGGCAGGCTCGATGCGTAGGGCACAGCGGCGTAGATGCCTTCCGAGGCCGCGCCGGTCAGGCCAATGAAATCGGCCGTGGCCCAGGAGCCCACGCCGAAGATCTTGGTCTGCAGGCCCATCTCCTTGAACTGCTTCACCAGAATCGAGCCGTCCTGCGTCTCGGCGGCCACGAACACGCCATCGGCCTTGCTGGCGCGCAGCTTGGTCAGCAGGGTGTAGAAGTCGGTGGCGCCGTGGTCGAAGTACTCCTTCATCACGGTCTTCACACCCAGGGCTTCAAGGTCCTTGGAGAAATCTTCCACCCCACCGCGGCCCCAGTCGTCGTTCACGCCGATGTAGGCCACGCTCTTGAGCTGCAGCTTCTCCGCCAGGATCTTGCTGAAGGTCTTGGACATCAGGCGATCGGTCTCGGCCGAGCGGAAGAAGTACTGCAGGCCCTTTTCGGTGAGGTCGGCCTTGGACGACACGCCAGTGAGCAGCGGCACCTTGTACTTCTCGGCCACCGGCATCACGGCCGCCGTGGCCGAGCTGCAGAACGCGCCCTGAAGCGCCACCACCTTGTCGCGCTGAATCAACTTCTCCGCCGCGTTGACCGAGTTCGCCGGGCGGCACTGGCCGTCCTCCACCACCAGTTCGATCTTGCGGCCCAGCACGCCGCCAGCGGCGTTGCGCCGTTCCACCGCCAGCTTCGCACCGTTGAGCGAGGCCAGCCCGTTGTAGGCCACCGAGCCGGTCAAGGGCTCGATGACGCCGATCTTGATGGTCTCTTGTGCCATCGCCATCGACGACAGCGACGCCAGGCCGGCGGTGAGAAGGGCTTGTTTCCAGTGTTGCATCCGAATCTCCTGTGGGCGGGGAAAAGACCTGGACCCGCACCGGTCAGCCGACCGGCCTCAGGCCAGGAAGAAAATAAATTAACCAGTTAATTAAATTAGGGGTGGACTCTAAAACACCGCTGCCACCAGCGTTCTAGGGCTTACCCTAAATTAATTGGCCAGTCAGTAAGCATGAACGATGCCAGCCCCGCGGCCCTGCGATCTGGGCATTTCGGGCGCGCTCGCCTGTCCTCCGGACTCGCCGGCGCCACACCAGCGGGCCGTCGGCGCACCAGGCAGGGGCCGGTTGTTGCTTTACGGTGCACGGCCACCCGTCCCGCTCCACCTACCGGCCGCAGGGTGCCCAGCCGTGATAGGGTCACGCCTACTCCCCACCGTTTCGCCGCGATGCCCATGCGCCCGATCGCCCGTTCGTGTCTCCTTCTGTTTGGCCTTGTCCTTGGTTTGCCCGCCGCCTGGGCCCAGCCCATGGACTTCGCCACCGCCCAGCAGCAGCTTCGCCAGCGCTCTGACCGCCTGGCCGCTTCGCAACAAGCGCTGGAAGGCGCGCAGCTCAAGCGCGAAGCCGCCCAAGGCCTGGGCGGGCCGGTGATCAGCCTGGGGGCCATGGCTTATGCCTACAACGCCAGCCTCGACCTGAACCTCGACCCGATCAACCAGAGCGTGGGGGGTGCCGTGGCGCAACTGCCCCCGCCGCTGGCCGGGGTGCTGGGGAGCCTGCCCAGCTTGCCGGCCAGCTACACCCTGCAGCGCAGCGACACCAACAGCACCGCCTCGGTCTCGGGCGTGTGGCCGCTCTACACCGGTGGCGCCACCGAAGCCGCGCGCCGCCTGCTGGGCGCCCAGGCCGACGAGGCACAGGCCGACGCCGCGCAGACCACCGAAGAGATGCAGACCCTGCTGGTGCAGCGTTACTTCGGCGCCCAGCTCACCGAGCGGGCCGCCGCGCTGCGCGAGGCCGCGCTGCGCAACATCGAGCAGCACGACAGCGCCGCGCAAAAAATGCTCGACGCTGGCGTGATCGCCCGCATTGAGCGCCTGCAGGCGCGCGCCGCGCTGGAAGACGCCCGCCGCCAGGCCCGCAAGGCGCGCGACGAGGCCGAGCTGGCCGCCGCCGCCCTGGCGCGCACCGTCAAGGCCAGCGCGCGCGTGCGCCCCACCAGCCCGCTGTTCGTGCTCACTGAGCCGGTGGAGCCCTTGCCGCACTTTGTGGACGCCGCGCTCGCCCACCATCCGGGGCTGGCCAAGATCAACGCCAAGAAGGGCCAGGCCGAGCAGTTGCACGCCGCCCAGGAGGCCCTGCGCCAGCCACAGGTGTTCGCCTTCGGCCAGCGCGAACTCAAGACCGGCCGCTCGGCCGACTGGGTAGCGGGCGTGGGCGTGCGCTGGACGCTGTTCGACCCGCTGGACCGCAAGACCCTGGCCGAGTCGAGCCTGCGCAGCATCGACCAGGCGCAAAGCCTGTACGAGCAGGCGCGCAGCGACATCGAACTGTTGGTGGAGAAGCGCTGGATGGCGCTGGAGCAGGCGCGCCAGGCCTTCTGGTCGCAGCAGCCCGCGCTGGAGGTGGCCGACGAGGTGCTGCGCCTGCGCCAGGTGGGGCTGCGCGAAGGCACCAGCACCACGCAAGAGCTGATCGACGCGCAGCTCAACCAGGCCAAGGTGCAGACCGAGCGGGCGCAGGCGGCCTACGAGTACATCAAGGCCCTGGCCGAGCTGCTGGAAGCCAGCGGGCAGGGCGACGCCTTTGAGCGCTACATGGCGCGGGCCAACACCAAAGTGGAGTGAGGATGAACAAGCAAGGCGTGGCGCTGGGCGCCGTGTTGCTGGCGGCGGTGGGTTTCACCGCCTGGGGTTTCTGGCAGGCCTCGCGCCCGGTGCCCGTGCCGATCCAGGGCCAGATGGAGGCCCAGGAAACCGACGTGGCCCCCAAGGTGACGGCGCGCATCGCCGAGATCCTGGTGAAAGAGGGCGACCGCCTGAGCGTGGGCAGCCCGCTGCTGCGCCTGGACAGCCCTGAGGTGTCGGCCAAGCTGGCGCAGGCCACGGCCGCCCAGGAAGCGGCGCGCGCGGTGGAGGCCAAGGCCCAGGCCGGGGCACGGCCGCAAGAGATCGAGATGGCGCGATTGAATTGGCAACGAGCGGTGGCCGCCGCGCAACTGGCCGAGCGCTCGTTCGCCCGTGTCGATGGTCTGGCCCGCGAGGGCCTGGTGGCGGCGCAAAAGCGCGACGAGGCCGAGGCCAACCACCGCGCCGCGCGCGACCAGGCCCTGGCCGCCAAGGCCCAGTACGACCTGGCCCGTGCTGGTGCCCGGCCCGAAGACCGCTCGGCCGCCAGCGCCCAGGTGCGCCAGGTGGCCGGCGTGCTGGCCGAGGTGCAGGCGGCGCAGGCCGAGACCGAACTCAAGAGCCCGGTGGCCGGCGAGGTGGCCAAGGTGCTGGCCCGCGTGGGTGAGCTCTCGCCCCAGGGCGTGCCGGTGGTCACGGTGGTCAACCTGCAAGACCAGTGGGTGGTGCTCAACGTGCGCGAAGACATGCTCTCGCGCTTTGCCCTGGGCGCCGAGTTCGAGGGCCGCCTGCCCGCGCTGGCGCAGCGCAGCGTGCGCTTCAAGGTGTTCCACAGCGCCGCCTTGCCCGACTTCGCCACCTGGCGCGCCACCCGGGCCGACCAGGGCTTTGATGCGCGCACCTTCGAGGTGAAGGCCCGCCCGCTGGCGCCCATCGAGGGCATGCGCCCCGGCATGAGCGTGCTGGTGCCCTGACGCACACCGCCCATGTCTGCGTTTTTGAGCAGCTTGCGCCGCGAGGCCTGGCGCCTGCGCCAGAGCCCCTGGGACCTGGCCATGGTGAGCTGGGTGCCGCTGCTGGCCGTGGCCCTGATCGCCTGGATTTTTTCCGCCGGCTTGCCCCGGCACTTGCCCATTGGCGTGCTGGACGAAGACCACTCGGCCCTCTCGCGCCAGCTCGTGCGCATGTTGCAGGCCACGCCGGGCCTGAGCGTGGACGAGCGCCCGCTGAACCAAGCCGAGGCCGAACGTGCCCTGCGCGCGGCCCGGGTGTATGCGGTGGTGCACATTCCGCGCGATTTCGCGCGCGAGGTGAAGCAGGGCCGGGTGGGTGAGGTCACGCTGTTGCACAACGCCCAGTTCGCTACCCACTCCGGCCTGATCCAGCGCGACGTGCGCACCGCCGTGGGCACGCTCTCGGCCGGGGTGGAAATGGCCGCGCGCAACAAGCGCGGCGAATCGGCGCGCAGCGTGCGCGTGAGCATGACGCCCGTGCCCACGCGCCTGGTGGGCCTGTTCAACGTGGCCGGCAACTACGAGCCCTTTCTGGCCGCGGCCCTGGTGCCGGCGCTGCTGCACATCCTGGCCATGACGGCCGGCGCCTGGACCCTGGGGCGAGAGCTGCGCGACGGCAGCATCGGCGACTGGCTGGGGGGTGCTTCGCGTGCCCAGGCGGCCGCGGCGCTGGCGGGCAAGTTGGTGCTGCCTTGGGCCAGCCTCACGCTGGTGGGCTGGCTGGGGCTGGCCTGGCTGTCGGGCGGGCGTGGCTGGCATCCGCCGGGCAGCATGGCCTGGGTGGCCCTGGGCCTGGCGGCCTTGATGGCGCTGTCGGTGGCCGGTGGTGCGGCGCTGGCGGGCCTCACGCGATCGCTGCGCACCGCCTTGTCGGCCTGCGGCTTTTTCTCGGCCCCGGCCTTCGCCTTCAGTGGCGTGGGCTTTCCGCTGGCGGCCATGTCGCCCGGCGCGCGCGCCTGGGCCGAGGCCATGCCCTACACCCACCACATTCGCCTGCAAATGGACCAGTGGCTGCTGGGCGCGCCCATTGCCCAGAGCGTGCCCACCGCGCTGGCGCTGTGGGGTGCCGCGCTGGTGCTGCTGGCCGTGGCGGTGTTCACGGCGCACCGGGCCGCTGGCCAGCCCGCGTGCTGGGGAGGGCGCTGAATGGCCCACCAGATGCCTTCGCCCGCCGACACCGCACGCCCTCTCTGGCAAGCCTGGTGGCAGGCCCTGCTGGAGGTGGTGCGCGACAAGGGCGTGTTGCTGCTGCTGGCCGGCGCGCCGGTGCTCTACGGCTTTTTCTACCCCTGGTTTTATGGGCCCGAGGTGGTGCAGCGCGTGGCGGTGGCCGTGGTCGACCAGGACGGCAGCGGCCTGTCGCGCCAGATCACCCGCTTCGTGCAGGCCAGCCCGCGCCTGGACTTGCGCTGGGTGGGCAGCGACGAGGCCAGCGCGCAGCGCGCGCTCTTGCGCGGCGAGATCGAGGGTTACCTGCTGCTGCCGCCCGACCTCAAGCGCCACGTGGTGCGCGGCCAGGCGGTCTCGGCCACGGTGCAGGCCAATGCCGCCTACCCCCTGGTGAGCAAGGCGGTGCAACTGGGGTTTGCCGAGGCCGTGGGCACCGCCTCGGCCGGGGTGGAGATGCGCCAGTTGCAGGCGCGTGGCCAGAGCCTGTGGCAGGCCCAGCTGGGGCGCGAGCCGGTGCGCCTGCAGTCGCTGGCGCTGTTCAACCCCATCGAGGGTTACGGCAGCTTCGTGGTGCCGGCGGTGGCGCTCATCATCCTGCAGCAAACCTTGCTGATGGGCGTGGCCATGCGGGTGGCCACCTGGGCCGAGGCGGGCCGCCAGCGCGCCAGCGCCCGCGCCTGGGCCGGGCGCCTGCTGGCGTTTTGCACGCTGGGGGGCATCAGCGGCCTGTTCTATTTCGGCTGGATTTTTCTGATGAACGCCTACCCCAGCGGTGGCAACCCGCTGGGCGCGCTGGTGCTGCTGGCCTGCTACGTGCCGGCCGTGGTGGTGCTGGGCTGCCTGTTGGGCTGGTGGATGGCCAACCGCGAGCGGGTGCTGCAGGTGCTGCTGTTCACCGCCTTGCCCCTGGCGTTTCTGGCCGGCTTTTCCTGGCCGGCCGAGGCCCTGCCAGAGCCGCTGCAGGCCCTGCGCTGGCTGGCGCCCAGCACGGCGGGCATCCAGGCCTCGCTGCGGCTGAACCAACTGGGCGCCTCGTTGGCCGATGTGTGGCCGCAATTGCTCGCCTTGCTGGCCCTGGGCCTGGGGGGCTTGCTGTGGCTGGCCTGGCTGCACCGGCCCTGGGCCCGGCGCCCGGCCTGAGGCCCGCCTTCAGCCCAGGCGCAGCGGCACGAACAGCGTGGCGCCTTCGCGCTGCAGTTGCAGGGCAAAGGCCTTGCCGCCGCGCTGCACCTCGGCCTTCACCTGCTCGGCGCTGTCCACCGGGTGGCCGTTGAGGCCCACCAGCAGGTCGCCCACCTCCACACCGGCCAGTTCGGCAGCACCGCTCACGCCTTCGATCAACAGGCCGTGGGCGCCGTCGTGGGCGCGCTGCTCGCGCGGCGTCAAGGGGCGGATCAGCAGGCCCAGCCGGGTGTCCTGGCGGGCCTGGGCGGTGTCGGTGGGCCGCTGGCCCGGGGCGCGGGCGTCGGTGAGCTCCAGGGTCACGTTCAGGCTGCGCCGCTCGCGCCACACCGCCAGCGCCACTCGGTCGCCGGGCTGGGCCTGACCCACGGCGGCGGGCAGGTCGGCCACCTCGTGAATGGGCTCGTCGCCCAGGCGCAGGATCACGTCGCCCGGGCGCAGGCCGGCCTTGTCGGCCGGGCTGCCGGGTTCGATTTCGGCCACCAGCGCGCCATGCGGCGAGCTCAAGCCAAAGGACTCGGCCAGGGTCTGGTCCACGTCCTGGGCGGCCACGCCCAGGCGGGCGTGCTGCGCGTGCCCGGTTTTCATGATCTGGTCCTTCACCTTGAGTGCGATGTCGATGGGAATGGCGAACGAGAGGCCCTCGTAACCGCCGGTGTGGCTGAAGATCTGCGCGTTGATGCCCACCACCTTGCCTTCGGCGCTGAACAGCGGGCCGCCGGAATTGCCGGGGTTGATGGCCGCGTCGGTCTGGATGTAGGGCACCAGGCTGTCGTCGGGCAGGGTGCGGCCCTTGGCGCTGACCACGCCCACGGTGGCGGTGTTTTGAAAGCCAAAGGGCGAGCCAATGGCCAGTACCCATTCGCCCACGCGCAGGTCGCGTTCGCTGCCCAGCGGCACCACGGGCAGTTGGCTGGCGTCGATCTTGAGCACCGCGATGTCGGTGAGCGGGTCGCTGCCCAGCACCCGGGCGCTGAACTCGCGTCGGTCATTGAGCTTCACCGTCACGCGGTCGGCGCCGTCCACCACGTGCGCGTTGGTGAGGATCACGCCGCTCTCGTCCACGATGAAGCCCGAGCCCACGCCGCGCACCACCTCGTCGGCGGCGTCGGCGCCCCGGCGGCGCGGCTGGGGCCGGCCATCGGGTGACCAGGCCACGCGGCGCGTGCCGGCCACGGTCACGTTCACCACCGCCGCGCTGTGGTCGCGGGCGATGGCGGAGAGGTCGGGCAGGGCGGCTGCGACCGGGGCGGGGCTGGGCGTGGCGCTGGCCGAGGCGGGGTGAGCGGGCCACCAGCGCTCCAGCGGGGCATGGGCCGTGACGGCGCCGCCAAGGGCGCCGGCCAGCAGGGCGGCCCCCATCCAGGGGGTCAGGCGGGCAGGTGAGTGGGCCATGAAACGTCCTTTCCTGAAGCGAGAACAAGGCCGCCGTTGCGCAGGGCACGGCAGCAGGTGGGGCCATGGTGCGCCGCGCCCATGGCGTGTTCGCTACCGCGTTGGCGCGCTGCGTTTCGATTGCAACCGGCGCCGGGTCAGTGCGCCGACAGCGGCCACCACGACAGCGCCACGGCCACCGCCATCAGCCCCGTGGCCAGCCAGCCCAGCCACCGCAAGGCGCCGCGCACCGTGTATTGGCGCATCACCTCGGGCTTGGCGGCCAGAAGCATCACCGCCACCATCAGCGGCACGGCGGCCACGCCGTTGGCCACGGCCGCCCAGTACAGCTCTTGCATCGGGTCGCTGGGGGTGAAGCACAGCGCCACGCCGCCCAGGCAGGCCAGCGCCAGCACGCCGTAGAAGCCGCGTCCCTCGCCCCGCTCCAGCCGCAGCGAGAGCGAGGCTGGCCAGCCCGCGAACTCGGCCACGGCGTAGGCGGCCGAGCCCGCCAGCACCGGCACCGCCAGCAGGCCGGTGCCCAGGATGCCCAGCGTGAACAGCGCATAGGCCGCATCGCCGGCCAGGGGGCGCAGGGCCTGTGCGGCCTGGGCGGTGGTGTTTACCTGGGTGATGCCGTTGGCGTGCAAGGTGCCAGCGGCGGACACCACCACGAACCAGGCGATCAGGTTGGACACGAACATGCCCACCCGCGTGTCCCAGGCGATGCGGCGCAGCGCGCGGCGCGTGGGCCAGGGCGCGGTGTGGTCGCGCCGCAGCTCGGCCTCTTGCGCGGCCTGCCAGAAAAACAGGTAGGGGCTCAGGGTGGTGCCCAGCAAGGCCACCACCGTCATCACCGCCGTCATCGACGTTTCATGTCCGCCCAAGCCAGAGGGCCACACGCTGGCCCACAGGGCGGCGCGCCAGTCCACCTTCATCCACAGGCTCACCAGCACATAGGCCAGCAGGCTCAGGGTGAGCCACTTCAGCCAGCGCACCACCCGGGTGTAACACAAGAGCACCGGCCACACCACGCACACACCGCCCAGCAGCAGCGCCCACAACTGGCTGGGCCCCAGGCCCAGGCCGTGCATCACCTCGCCCATGGCGGCCAGGTCGGCGGCGATGTTCAGCGTGTTGGCGCCCACCAGCAGCAGCACCAGGGCACCCACCAGCCAGCGCGGCCACACCTGGCGCATGGCACTGGCCAGGCCCTGGCCGCTCACGTGGCCGATGCGCGCACTGATCGATTGAATGGCCACCATCAGCGGCCAGGTGAGCACCACCGTCCACAGCAGGCCGTAGCCCATTTGCGCGCCGGCCTGGGTGTAGGTGGCGATGCCGCTGGGGTCGTCGTCGGCGGCCCCGGTGATGAGGCCCGGGCCCAGGGCGCGCCAGCGCTGCCGCAGGCGCTGCCAGCGCGTGCCCCGCGAGGCGTTGTCGCCAAGGGCCGCTGCCCCGGGGGCGGTGGTGCTCGTGTGTGGCGGGCTCATGGGCAGGCGGTGTTCAGGGCTTGGGCAAAGGCTCGGTGCCTGGCTGGGCACGCGGCGGCCAGGGCAAAGCGGCGATGGCCGCGCCGGCACAGGCCGCGCCCAGCAGCCAGCCGGCCAGCACGTCCGCCGGGAAGT
>FWPV01004597.1_pt1 | contig 28928 bp, 26 predicted proteins | sample 2228371 | NCBI WGS metagenome assembly FWPV01 (sample SAMEA103939776, study PRJEB20133) | metagenome | reverse complement strand
TTTTATCACAGAAGTTTCAATCAATCTTGCTGATGATGAAGAGTTGATGAAGCTTATGGTAGAAGCAGGATTCAACAGCATCTTTGTTGGAATTGAAACTCCGAACAGTGAAAGTTTAAATGAATGCGGTAAAAAGCAAAATCTAAAGCGTGATCTTGTTGAGTCAGTTAACAAATTGCAAAGACACGGGATGCTTGTTTCGGGTGGATTTATTGTTGGGTTTGATAATGATACAGAAAAAGTTTTTGATGATCAGATTAATTTTATTCAGAAAAGCGGAATACCAAATGCAATGGTTGGATTGCTTAATGCTCCAACGGGAACAAAGCTTTACAACAGAATGAAAGAAGAAGGAAGGTTGCTTGATATGTTCAGCGGGAACAATATGGATGCAAGCATTAATTTTATTCCAAGGATGAATTACAAAAACCTTATTCGGGGTTACAGCAGATTACTGAATGCAATTTACTCTCAGGAAGAATATTATAAACGATTAAAAGTTTTTTTACGCGAGTATAATGTTCCCGAATGGACACCAAAGATAATCAATCTTGAACAGCTAAAAGCTTTTGTTAGGCTGTTATGGTTACTTGGAATAATTGAGAAAGGTAAAAAATATTTCTGGAAACTTTTCTTTGTCTGTTTGTGGAAATATCCGCGCAAATTTCCAACAGCGATGACGCTTGCGGTTTATGGCTTCCATTTTAGAAGAGTTATTAAAACTGTTTAAAATAGGTATGTCATTCCCACGAAAGTGGGAATCTATTTAAATAAAACGGATTTCCGTTTAAATGGGAATGACGAAACTTACAGTGTGTTTTTACTCGTTTACAAAATCTTTCTCGAGAAAATTCTTAAACCAGAATTTTACATACTCAGTTTGTGCGTGTGCCCATTTCGGAAATCCAACGCCATGTCTTTCGTTTGGATAGAGCATTAGCTCAAAATGTTTATTCATAGTTGTAAACTTATCTACAAGCTGAATAGTATTTTGCATATGAACATTATCATCCATCGTTCCGTGAGTAATGCGTAACAAGCCTTTATAATCTTTTGCGTGTGTTATCGCTGATCCAAACTTATAACCTTCTTTATTATCCGATGGAAGATCCATATATCTCTCCGTGTAAACATTATCGTATAACCGCCAATCTGTAACAGAGTATTCTGCAATGCCGTGAGTAAAATAATCTGCCCCAAGGGTAAGAGCCATACAGGTAACATAACCGCCGTAACTCCCACCAGTAATTCCAATTTTAGTTGAATCAATAAAAGATTTTTTCTTTAACCATTTTACTGCTTCTGAATAATCATTTATTTCCCACTTGCCAAGATTCCGGTACAGATAATCTTTCCCTTTCTTCCCAAAGTATTCAGAGCCGCGATGATCAACAACAAAATAAATTATTCCGCTTTGTGAGATAAAGTATCTATCCAGGAAAAATGATGCGAAAGAATTTTTTACATCCGTTCCTCCGGGCCCACCATATACGGAAAACAACACGGGATATTTTTTATTCTCATCAAAGTCATTAGGCAAAACCCACATTGCAGGTAAATTGAAACCATCCTCTGTTTTGATTTCGAAAAGCTCCACTTTCCCAAGTTTATATTCATTAAACAAATTTGTTTTTCTATCTGCAATGCTTTTTACCAGATTACCATCTTTATCAAACACCTCTAGTTTCTGAGGAGTATTCGCGTCAGAAAAAGTATCATAAAAATATTTTCCGCCTGGTGAAACGGTTGTATTGTGTGTGCCTGAAAATTTTGTTATCTGTTTTATATTATCTCCGTTAAAATCAACAACAAACAGTTGAATGTTTAATCTATCGCCCTTGTTTGCCTGGAAATAAATTTTTTCATTTTTTTCATCAACCAGTTTGATATCAAAAACACTCCATTCGCCTTTTGTTAACTGCTTTTTAAGTTTGCCGTTCATATCATAAAAGTATAAATGTCTCCATCCATCCCTTTCAGAGCGCAGAATAAAACCTTTGTTGTTTTTTAAGATGTGAATGTCTTCAAAAAATTCAACCCAGGTATTATTTTTTTCTTGATAGACCAATCTGTTTTTTCCGGTTTCAGGATTTGCTGATAAAATTTGCAGATCATTCTGTTTGCGATTTAAAATCTGATAAAACATTTCTTTACTGTCTGGAGACCAGAAAGGCCAGGCAGTATATTGATCAGCCGTTTCATCTTCCTCAATCCAGATAACTTTATTTGTTTTGATGTGTGCAATACCCATTTTAACAATTGGATTGGGATCACCGGGTTTGGGATAATGTTCCCACTCAAGTTCACCATGAACACCATCAGCTTTGTATAATGGAAATTTTGGAACAGGAGAATCATCAAATCTTAAGAAAGAAATCATCTCGCTGTTTGGCGCCCACCAGAAAGCACGATATTTAAGCGAGCGTCCGATAATTTCTTCCATATAAACCCACGAGGCATAACCATTATAAACTACATCGTTTGCATCATTCGTTAAGCGTGTTTCTTTTGCTGAATCGACGTCAACAACATAAAGATCTCTGTTTTTTGTGTAAGCAACTTTTTTCCCGTCGGGAGAAAGCATTGGATTAACTTCTTCATCTTTATCGTTGGTTAACCGGGTTACTTTGTTTTGCGAAACAGAGTAAAAGAACAAATCATTATCATCGTAAAAAAGTAAACCCGTGTAATCTTTAGTTATTCCGATGTTTTCTTCGGCGGTTAATTCTGCTTCGTCAAGATTTGGATTGATTGCATAGAAATCCAGTAGAATTGTTTCTTCTCCCGTTATGGCATTTACTTTTACAATTGCGCTTGTAGATGCATCACGCTTTTGCCAGAGATAATGTTCATCATCATACCAGCCTTGCAAACGAGGAAGTTGTTTTAATATTCGGGGCTCACCAAACATATAAACCTGGTTAAAGGTTAGCTGCTTATCCTGTGCATTGGATAAAAACAGAAGATTGGCAAAAACAAATAATATGAAAAGCTTTAAGAAAATATTTTTTGATCTTATACGCATTTCTGCTCCGATTAATCTATTAAATAATAATTGTTGAATACTGACTGTAAAAAATAAAGCACCGAAAGAATAATGCAAATAAATTGTGTGTATAATTAATCAAACCTCACCTCATAAATCAAATATTTTTTATCTTGCACAGCACATTTTAAATTTTAAGGGAAATATAATGCCTGACCAAAGCATGAACATTGAACAGCTATCAATAAATACTATCAGAACCCTTTCAATGGACGCAGTACAAAAAGCAAACTCAGGTCACCCTGGGATGCCAATGGGCATGGCACCTGTTGCTTATGCTCTTTATTACAAAGCAATGAAACACAATCCTTTAAATCCAAACTGGATAAACCGTGATAGGTTTGTTTTATCTGCAGGGCACGGCAGTATGTTATTGTATTCTATACTGCATCTCTGCGGTTATAATGTTTCATTAGATGATCTAAAAAATTTCAGACAGTGGGGCAGCATAACTCCAGGACATCCGGAAATAAATCACACTCCGGGAGTTGAAACAACAACCGGTCCGCTTGGTCAGGGATTTGCAACGGCAGTGGGGATGGCGATAGCTCGGGACTATCTTGCAGCTTTATTCAATAAAGACGATATCAGCTTAATTGATCATGGTATTTGGGGAATTTGCAGTGATGGTGATTTGATGGAAGGAATTTCGCACGAAGCAGCTTCTCTTGCCGGTCACTTAAGATTAAGCAAGTTTGTTTTCTTTTATGATGATAATAAAATTACTATTGATGGCAGCACCGAAATCAGTTATTCTGATGATGTTGCTAAAAGATTTGAAGCCTATGGATGGACGGTGCTTACTATACTGGATGTAAACGATCCTGGCCAGGTTGACAGAGCAATTAAACTAGCAAAAGCAAATTATGATAAACCAACCTTAATAATTACAAAAACACAAATCGGTTACGGAAGTCCAAATAAACAGGGTAAATCTTCTTCTCACGGTGCACCACTTGGTGAAGATGAAGTGAAACTTGCAAAAAGAAATCTTGGTATGCCTGAAGATAAATCGTTCTTCGTTCCGGAGGAGGTTTATGAGCACTTTAAAGGGATAAAGGATTGCGGACAGGAAGCAGAAGGTTTATGGAACAAATTACTCGAGGAATACAAGTTAAAATATCCCAAAGAATATTCTTTGTATTGCTCAGTTTTAAAAGGTGAGTTTAACAACGATTGGTTAGAACATCTTCCAAAATTTGAAGACTATCAGGAAAAAATTTCAACACGTGTTGCATCCGGAAAAATATTAAATGCTGCAGCAATTGATATTCCGGTTTTAATTGGAGGGTCAGCGGATCTTAACGAATCTAATATGACACATATCAAATCCTCCACCTCTTTTTCTGCCAATAACAGAAAAGGTAAAAACATACATTTTGGTATTCGTGAGCATGCAATGGGTGCAATATTAAATGGGATGTCAATCTATGGCGGACTCATTCCATTTGGTGGAACATTTTTAATTTTTTCGGATTATATGCGTCCCGCAATTCGTTTAGCAGCGTTGATGAAACAGAAAGTTATTTATGTATTCACACACGATAGTATTGGATTGGGAGAAGATGGACCGACGCATCAACCAATCGAACAGATAGCATCACTTCGTGCTATTCCAAATTTGGTTGTTATTCGGCCTGCAGACGCTAATGAAACTGTTGAAGCCTGGAAATACGCTATTGATCACAAAGGTGGACCCGTTGCTTTGATTTTGACAAGACAAAAAATTCCGGTGATAGACAGAAATAAATATGCTTCATCCAAGGGACTTAACAAAGGAGCATATATAATAAAAGATTCCACTAACCATCCTGATATAATTTTTATTGCTTCTGGTTCTGAGGTTGCGCCGGCAATTAAAGCGGCTGAACTTCTGGAGACGGAAGGAAAAAATGTTAGAGTAGTTAGTTTTCCTAGCTGGGAAATTTTTAATCAGCAAACTGATGAGTACAAAAATTCTGTTTTACCCAAAGATGTTAAGTTAAAAATCTCTGTTGAAATGGGAGTTTCGCTTGGATGGACAAAATATATTGGAGATTATGGTAAATCAATAAGTATAGAAACTTTTGGTGCTTCTGCTCCTGATACGGTATTATTTGAGAAATATGGTTTTACTGTTGATAATATTCTGAAGGCAGCTAAAGAGTTATTGGAACAGAATAAAAATTAATTTATGTCAAAGCTCAGAAAAGATTTTTCAAAAAAAGAGTGGAAAAATTGTTGCGGTGGATTCTGTAAAGATTGTAAAATTGCAAGTGCTTATCGCCTTAAATTTGGTAAACAGGAAGGCGAGAAAAAATTTAACAGAGACTATAAAAAAATTAACTAATCCTTTGGGAGTAATTTTATGAAGAAAGCACTGATCGCATTAATCGTCATACTAATTGGAATTCAATTCATACCCGTAGAGCGAACAAATCCACCTGTTACTTCTGAGATAAGTGTTCCCGAAAATGTGAAAGTTATTTTAAAGAAGGCTTGTTACGATTGTCATTCAAATGAAACAAACTGGGTCTGGTATACCAAGGTTGCCCCAATGTCTTTTCTTGCAGCCAAAGATGTAAATGATGGAAGAAGGCATCTTAATTTTTCTGAGTGGGATGGAAATAACGAAAGTAAATACAAAGAAGAAATCTGGGAAGAAATACGTGATGAAAAGATGCCGCCATGGCAATATAAAATTATGCATAGCGATGCAAAGCTTTCTCAGGAAGAAAAAAATATTATCAGAAACTGGGCTGGTGCTAAATAATATCTGATGCAAAAGAAAAACAGATTAAACTTATCTCAGCTCTGGAGCCAGGTTGATTTTACAAATTATTCAACTCTCGTGCTCATATTTTCAAACGTACTTGTAATCATCTTTGCAGTTGTTGAAAAACTATCTGCAATGGATGTAATGTGGATTTATTGGTTCCAAAGCGTAATAATCGGGATTTTTAATTTCATAAAAATTATAACCCTTAAAGAATTTTCAACCGAAGGCTTTAAACAGGGAAACAAACAGGTTCTGCCAACTAAAGCCACAAAATATTCAACGGGTTTTTTCTTTCTGTTCCATTACGGTTTTTTTCACATCATTTATTCTGTATTTCTTGGTGGATTTAATTCCATAACAAAATTTGAGTCTGGCAAACTTGATCCAAAATACATTATGCTTTCTGCAATCTTATTTTTTATCAGCTATTTGATAGAGTTTATAAGATCAAAGCATCAAGAGAATACAGAATTACCAAACATTGGAAGGATAATGTTCGAACCATATATCAGAATAATTCCCATGCATTTAACAATAATATTTGGAGGATTTTTTGCTGCCGCAGGGTCATTTTTCTCTACGGACACAAATCTGCTTGTTTTAATATTGTTCCTTGGTCTTAAATCATTTGTTGATCTTATTACTCACGCAGCTACCAGTATCAGTATCGCAGCCAAAACATCATAGTACTTAAAACAAGTATCCTGCCTTATATCCTAAAGTTTAACCACTTGTATCTTATTTAAGCAAAGCACGAAACATTCCGGCCATCTCAACTGTCTTAACAATCAGAATGAAATATTATGAGGTCCAAAATGGAAGCAAACAATACAATTTATAGCTCAAAGGCATTTAAAAGCAGATTATTTTCCGCACTGGGTTTTTTGCTAATTGCTTTTGTAATTAGTTCCTGTTCAGGCAGTTTGAATAATGAACAGGATATTCAAACCGGATTTGGGGGAGATAAATCATTTTCCTTCAAAGAGGATGGATCAGACTGGCGTGTAGATTTTAAAGATGATGATATTGCATCTGTATACAAAAATGGTGAACGCATCCCAGATAATGAAATAGATCAATACAAAGAAATGATATACAAAAAGCTTGATGAGATAAGATCAGACTATAAAGATTTTTCTGGCAAGGTTCATCGTTATTACTTTGATTCTGATAGATTCAAAAATCATATGAAAAAGTTTAAAAGAGATTTTGATAACGAGAAATTCTGGAGATTTAAACTTGAGTTTGATGAAGAGGATTTTGAAAAAAATATGAAGGAGCTGGAAGAGCAATTAAAAGAATTAAAAGATAAAAAGATTGAATTGCACTTTGATTCAGAATCTTTCAAAGAAAAAATGAAAGAGCTTGAAGAAAACCTTAAAAACATTCCTAAGCCGCCCGACCCGCCTGATGTTGATATAGATATTTATTTTGATAAAGAGAAGTTCAAAGATGGAATGAAAAAACTAGAGGAATCCATAAAGCTTCGCAAATTTGATATTGACAGCTCGGTTTTTGATATGAAAGAACTTAAAGAAAGTATGAAAGATTTGCGAAAAAATCTTAAGGGTTTGAAAATTGAAATAAGCGGCGTTAAGACTGAATTGAAAAAACTCAATCAGTTTTTAGAAGATTTCAGAACAGAATTAGTGAAAGACGGATATTTAAATTCTGAAGAAGATGATTATTCTCTTGAGATAAGCGATTCTCAGACAAAGGTTAATGGTACTGTGGTGAAACAAAGCGATCATGAAAAATATAAAGAATTGTACAAAAAGATCTTTAAGAAAGATATCGAAGGAAAAATCAAAATTGAAAACGATTGACTCATAAGGTAAATCTCTCCTCCGTTAACCCGCAGCTTTAATGGTTGCGGGTTTTCTTTTTTATCAAGCTCCATTTTTAATCAAAAAAACAAATATTTTATTAATTATTCTGAAAGCTATTGACTTATTGCTATTATAATGATATCATTACGATAGCAATTTTGAAAGGATTGTAAAAATGGAAAAAATAGTTGAAAAACCCGCAAATAAGTTAAACGGGTTTGTAATGTTATTTATAACTTTGGCTATCCTTGCCCTGGATATATATCTACTGGTGCAGGGAATAAAGACTGAAAATCCTCAGATACTTTGGGTTTTCATTCCGTTATTATTGATTTTCTTTTTAATGCTTTCGGGTTTTATAATTGTTCAACCGAATGATTCCCGCGTACTGATTTTATTTGGTAAATATTCCGGAACCGTGCGTCAATCCGGTTATTGGTGGGTTAATCCATTCACTGTCAGAAAAAGAGTTTCACTGCGAATCAGAAACTTCAACAGTCAAAAAATAAAAGTTAATGATCTGCATGGAAATCCCATAGAGATTGGTGCAGTAATAGTCTGGAAAGTAGTTGATTCAGCTAAAGCTGTTTTTGACGTTGAAAATTATGAGCAGTTTGTAGACATCCAAAGCGAAACGGCAATCAGATCACTTGCCTCAGAATATCCATATGATGTGGAATCGGAGGATAAGTCATCGCTGCGCGGCAGCCCCCAGGAAATTGCAGAGAGTTTGAAGAATACGGTTCAAACAAGATTAGAAGTTGCGGGAGTTAATATTATTGAAGCCAGAATTTCTCATCTTGCTTATGCTCAGGAAATTGCTCAGGCAATGTTACGAAGACAACAGGCTCAGGCAATTATTGCGGCAAGAACAAAAATTGTTGAAGGAGCAGTTGGAATGGTTGAAATGGCACTTAAAGCATTAAGCGAACAAAATATTGTAAAGCTTGATGAAGACAAGAAAGCAACAATGGTTAATAATCTGATGGTTGCTCTGGTGTCTGAAACTGAAGCACAGCCGGTAATTAACACAGGAACTTTATATCAATAATTTAAAATGAAAAATTTTTCAGATTACATTGGCAGGAATTTAATAATTTTTCAGAAGTCAATCTGGAAAAGAGAAATGGAGCTTCGTTGCGATGAAGAGGTTATTGCAACATTAAAATATCCTAAATTTTATAGTGACAGAGCAGAAGTTAATCTGAACAATGAAGTTTATGAATTTTACAGACCCAAATTCTTCTTCCGTGATGTTGACATAAGAAAAAAAGGATATCAAATACCTTTTGCACATTTGGTCCCAAACTTTTGGGGCAATAAAGGTGTTTTAGATTTGCCGAGAGGCAAAAAAATAAATATGAAATTTGGAATGATTAAAAAGCTTGCAGAAATATTTGAAGGAGAAAATGATTTGCTGGCTACAATAATCAGCCGATTTTCATTTAAAGAAAAATGTCAGGTGGTAATTGAGAAAAGATCTGATCTTCTTGATGAATATACCTGGATAATAATGCTTGCATTTTATTTTTCTCAATTGCGAAGAAGAAATTCTTCTATGGGCAACTAGATTTATTTGGAATTGAAATGGCAGAAAAGAAAAAATTCCTATTAAGAATTGATGAAAATGTTTATGCCGCCCTTGAAAAATGGGCGGCAGACGATCTTAGAAGCATAAATTCGCAAATCGAATATTTGTTAATCTCATCTTTAAAGTCTTCTGGCAGATTTAGAATACCTGAAGAAAGCCAGCCGACTGACAACCTCTCTGATACACCTAACCCTTCGGATAATCAGGAAAATTAGATAGTAATTTTAAGCAATTTCCCCCTTTATAAGTGTAGATCAATTTCTTAAGTTTACTTTCACGATTTTATAAAGGAGATAAAATGAGAAAATTTAAGATATTGTTGTCAGCAATAATAATATTTTCTTTTGCAGCGTGTTCAACTCTGTCCCTGACACCAGCAGAGTTTGGATGGCCCATTGAATCAGTTCTGAAAATTGATGACAAGGGATTTGTAAAAGAAGATAGACATACTTTTTCTTTTAATACAAAACCACTCTTCCTAGAGGAAATGCAGGATTCACTGGCATATTCAGGTAGATCAATCAGGCTAATTAGAAATACGGAGGGGTATTATTTTATTACTGCCGCTGATTTTAAAAACGTTTATGTTTTCTCAGCTGGAAAGAGTGAGCTCGTTTTAGAAAATAAAATTCAGATAAATGAAACAGGGCTGATAAATCCGGCCTTTAATCAGAGAGCGCCATTTATTGAATTAATTGATGAGGGAAATGTTTATAAATTATCTTCAGAAGGAGTTAGCGGAGGTGCAAAATGAAATGGAATTTAAAAAGCATATTTTTATTTGCAGCTTTACTGCTGCTTACTAATAGTTCTTTTGCTCAATCTGATTATGAAATGGTTCAGAGTTTTAAGGAAAGATATCAGAAAATTTCTGAGCAGATAAAAGCTGCTACTAGCCTTGATGACTTAAATGCAGCAAGCGCAGAAATTGAAAATCTTAAAAGAGATTTTTCTGCCAAGAAAGAAATTCTTGACCAGAGTCTCTATCCGGAAAACTTTACTTCCTCATTGGATAAGCTTTTTGCAGCCATCGAGACAAGAAGCGGAGATTTTACTGAGATTGTTGTTCTGCAGACAGAAGTGAAAACATTAAAATCTGAAATTGATTTGCTTAATCAAAGAAATACGGAGCTTATTAATCAAATTTCTGTGTTGGAATCGCAAAGAAGAAAGGATGCCGCAACAATTGCACAGTTGGAAAAACTGGTTTCCAACCTGAGAGCCACTATTCTAAAAAGAGATGAGTTGATTTACAGCATTGTTGATAGTCTTGTACCAAAACTTGCCGGCGATGTTTCGACTATGACATCCGAAGAAAAGGAAAGAGTTTATTCCCAGGTTGAAAAGAACAATGTTCTGGCAGTTGTAAAAAAATCATTAAGGGATAACAGCAGATTTTTGGAAGTAACATCATTAAAGGCAAAGGATCTTGAAGAAGTAAAGAAGCAGCAGGATAATTTTGCATCGATGTGGCGTAAAATCGGGCCAAAGCTTATTGATGTTTATGCTAATAAAAAAGATAAAAGTGCTGAGTTAAAAGATATTGATAATCTGTTTGATGCTTGGAGGAATAATATTCAATTAGAAGCCTGGGAATCTATCAGAGAAGAGTTTTCTTTAAACAATATTAACCTGCCCGGATTTAATAATGGCACCGAGTTTACAAATGTTGTTAATCAGTTTATTTCTGATGAAATAAAAAATTATGGAATAAAGAATAAACAGGATTCTGAAAAAGTATTTACAGTTTTTGCTGATAGTGTTTGGTTCAAATCAATTTCTTCTGAATGGATGCCATATTTAATGGATAACAATATGCTGACAACAGAGCAGAAAAATCTGATTGACAAAAAAGTTTCTGAGTGGAAATCGGTGGTTATGCCAACAGATTTAACTTGGCTTTATGTTTTGGCAGCTGCGGTTGTAATAATATTTGCAGTCTTATTCTTTATTAAAAGAAAGAAACCAGCATCAACGCCTCCTACACAAACCGGCAGTAACTAAAATTTAATCCCGCTGAAAAGCGGGATTTTTTTACCCGGATATTTTCTCAGAATGATGAATTTTTTTGCAGCACAATTGTTTATAATTATGTTAAAGATAAAATGAAAGTAATAGAATGAAGAAGATTTTAAATGTTTTATATTTTATACTTTTATCAGCAAGCATTCTTTTATCCTGCAAAGAAACAAAATCAGAAAATAAAAAGGACGAGAGCAAACCAATGAATCAGGAAAAAAACAATTATAGCGTTGCAACTTTTGGCTCAGGATGTTTTTGGTGTACGGAAGCTATTTTTGAAAGAGTGAACGGGGTCATTTCTGTTGTATCAGGTTACTCTGGTGGTACACTTGAAAATCCATCATATGAAGAAGTTTGTACCGGTAGAACAGGTCATGCTGAATGTACACAAATAACATTTGATCCTGCAATAATTTCCTTTGACGAGCTACTCGAGATTTTTTGGAAAACACACGATCCAACTACATTAAACAGACAAGGAAACGATGTTGGCACGCAATATCGGTCTGTTATCTTCTATCATGATGAAGAGCAAAAACAAAAGGCAGAATATTTCAAATCCAAACTGGAGGAAGAAAAAATCTGGAGTAACCCAATCGTTACAGAGATCACTCAATTCAAAAAATTCTATCCCGCGGAAGAATATCATCAGGAGTATTATGCAAATAATCCAAACCAGGGTTACTGTGCAATTGTAATTACTCCAAAGGTAGAAAAGTTTGAAAAGATCTTTAAAAATAAACTGAAAGAATAAATTCATATTAACAATTAAGCACTCTAAACAGCCCGGATTACAATCCGGCCTTGTAATTTTTGCATCTTTAAGCTGACCTATCCTTTTTTTATCTTTGCACACTTAAAACAAAAGGATAAAATGACTTCACAGCAAATTCGTCAACAGTTTTTAGATTTTTTTAAGAGCAAACAACACCGTATAGTTCCATCTGCACCTGTTATCCCATTTGATGATCCAACTCTGCTTTTTACTAATGCAGGTATGAATCAGTTTAAAGATGTATTTCTTGGCACCGGATCAAGAGAATATAAAAGGGCAGCGGATACTCAGAAGTGTATTCGTGTTAGCGGCAAACATAATGACCTGGAAGAAGTTGGGCACGATACTTATCATCACACCTTTTTTGAGATGCTTGGCAATTGGTCCTTTGGCGATTACTACAAAGAAGAGGCTATTTTGTGGGCTTGGGAATTATTAACTGAAGTCTGGAAATTACCCAAAGAAAGATTATGGGCAACTGTTTATAAGGATGATGATGAAGCATTTAAATTGTGGCAAACCAAAACAGATATTAATCCGAAGCACGTTTTAAAGTTTGGAGAAAAAGATAACTTTTGGGAAATGGGCGATACAGGTCCGTGTGGTCCTTGTTCCGAAATACATATTAATGTTGGAGATGATTTTGATAATCCTGATTATGTTAATGCAGGTTCACCGGAATGTATTGAAATCTGGAATCTGGTTTTTATACAGTATAACCGTGATGAAAACGGTAAACTTCATGAACTTCCCGCAAAGCATGTAGACACAGGAATGGGTTTTGAGAGAGTGTGCGCAGTCCTTCAGAATAAAAACTCCAACTACGATACCGATGTTTTTTCTCCACTGATAGAGGAGATATCCAGAATTTCAAATGTAAAATATGATAAAGAAGAGGACCGCATTCCAATGCGTGTAATTGCTGATCACATTCGCGCACTTACATTTGCAATTGCAGATGGAGCTGTTCCCGGAAACGAAGGGCGCGGTTATGTGCTGCGAAGAATATTGAGAAGGGCATCACGCTATGGCAGAAAACTAAATCTTAATCATCCATTTCTATACAACCTTGTAGATATTTTGGTTTTAACTATGGGTGATGTGTTCCCGGAAATAAGCGAAAAGAAAGAATACATTAAAAAAGTTGTAAAAGCAGAAGAAGAGAGTTTTAATGCCACACTTGACAGAGGAATTGAATTATTTGATGAAGTTGTAAAAAAACTTCAGAAGAAAAAAGAAAAAATTATTCCCGGCGAAGATGTATTTAAACTTTATGATACATATGGCTTTCCTGTAGATCTGACAAATGTTATGGCAAGAGAAATTGGTTTTGCAATTGATGAGATCAGATTTAATGAATTGATGGATCAGCAGAAAGAAAGATCTAGAGAAAAAGGCAAATTCACTTCCTCAAAAGAAGTAATTAAGATGATGCCAGGCAGTGAGAACATTACAACTGAGTTTGTTGGTTACGACTATAATAATCTGAAATATAATTCCGTTGTTAAAAGTATTATACATCCTTTTGTCGTTTTTGATAAAACACCATTTTATGCAGAATCCGGCGGACAGATTGGAGATACTGGCTGGATAATAATTGATGATAAAAAAATTCCGATTGTGGATACTATTAAAGAGGATAATCTTTTACTTCATAAAGTTGATTTCCCTTTGGAAATAACTCCGGGCACAAAAGTAACTTTACAGGTTGATGAAAAGCGTCGCTGGGATATTATGCGTAACCATTCAGCAACGCATTTTTTACATGCAGCACTACGGCAAGTACTTGGCACACACGTTCAGCAGGCTGGCTCATATGTTGGTCCCGATCATCTGAGGTTTGATTTTACGCACTTTACAAAAGTTAGTCCCGATGAATTAAAAGATATTGAAATGATTGTGAACGAACAGCTGAGAAGGAATTTACCACGTACACGATATGAAAACACCCCGATCGATCAGGCAAAAAAAATGGGCGCGCTTATGTTCTTTGGTGATAAGTATGGCGATTATGTAAACGTAATACAATTCGGGGATTACACCATGGAATTTTGCGGCGGAACTCACGTGCTTAATTCGTCTGAAATTGGTTTGTTTAAAATTATCAGTGAATCATCCATTGCAAGCGGAGTAAGAAGAATTGAAGCTGTTACCGGCGCCGGTGTTGAACGATATATTAATTCTCAACTCGAACATCTGAAACAATACAGTGATAGAATTGAAGAGTTGAATGAAACAAAGAAAAAACTTGAGAAGGAAATCGCCGAACTTAAGTTGAAGGAAAAACTCGAACAGCTTGATCATATTTTGTCTTTGTCATCCGAAGAAAAAGGAGTTAGTATTTATAAAGGTAAGGTGCACGCAGATAATATGGATGAATTAAAATCTTTTGGTGATGAGTTGAGAAACAGAATGGGCTCGGGTGTTGGCGTACTTATTTCACAGATTGAAGATAAAGTGGGAATAGTAGCTGTGGTTAGTGATGATTTAATAAAAGAAAAAAAACTTAGTGCCGGCAAAATAGTTGGGGAGTTGGCAAAAGTAGTTGGCGGCGGCGGCGGCGGTCGTCCACATCTGGCAACAGCAGGAGGTAAGGACGTTAATCAAATTGTTGTTGCTTTATCTAAAGCAGAAAAGATTATAAGTAGCTTCTTGTAAAAGGATTTTACCACTAAGACACTTAGAACACAAAGAAACACTTAGAAAATGCAAGTAACTAAACAATTTGTAAATAGCCTTTCTTATAAAATTGTCGGTTGTACAATTGAAGTTCATAAACAGCTTGGTCCCGGATTATTAGAATCAGTTTATGAAAAGTGTTAATTGAAGAACTATTATTACAAGGATTAAAAGTTGAAAGACAGGTTCCCGTACCAATTTTTTATAAAGGTAAAGACCTAGTATCAAATCTGATTTTAGACTTAATCATAAATGATTTAGTAATAGTTGAATTAAAAGCAGTTGAGGTAATGATACCGATCTTTAAAGCACAGCTTCTTTCTTATTTAAAATTAACCGGTAAGCCCAAAGGTTTAATAATAAATTTTCATTCTGAAAATATAAAAGACCATTTAGTTCCATTAGTCACCGAAGAATTTTCAAAACTACCCGATTCTTAGTGAATCTAAGTGCTCTTGGTGTCTAAGTGGTAAGGACCCCTTATGTCAAAGACAAAAATAAAATACATTTGTTCTAACTGCGGTTACGAATCTCTCAGATGGCTGGGCAAGTGTCCGGAATGTGAAAGCTGGAATTCATTTACAGAAGAACTTATCGAAACCTCTACGCGCAAGACAAACATTTCAAAATCAAAATTCAGCTACAGTAAAATAATTGATGTAACTGCACACGAAGAAGATCGGATAAGGACGGGAATATCGGAATTTGACAGAGTGCTTGGCGGCGGAATTATGCCCGGCTCGGTTATTTTGCTTGGTGGTGACCCAGGAATCGGAAAATCAACAATTGCAATGCAAGCTGCTGCAAGCATAAAAGAAAAAGTATTGTACGTAACGGGTGAAGAATCCGAAAAACAAATTAAACTGAGATCTGCAAGATTAAAGGTAAAATCAGATTCATTTTATATTCAGGCAGAAACAGAGCTGGCTAACATTCTTGGTGCCATCAAAGAAATTGCTCCTGCTGTTGTAATTGTAGATTCAATCCAAACCACTTACAAAAGCGAACTGGAAAATTCACCGGGAACTATTACTCAAATACGTGAGTGCACAGCAGTATTGATGGAAGAAGCCAAAAAAAATCATTACTCAGTTATTGTAATCGGACACGTTACAAAAGAAGGAATGATAGCAGGACCCAAAGTGCTTGAGCATATGGTTGATACCGTTTTACAATTTGAAGGTGAATCAAATCACTCATTCAGAATTTTAAGAGCGCAGAAAAATCGTTTTGGAAGCACAAATGAAATAGGTGTTTTTGAAATGCACGAGGATGGTTTGCGCGAAGTAACAAATCCCAGTGAATTATTTTTAAGTGAAAGAGAAAAACAAACCCCCGGCTCTGTTGTTACATCAAGCATTGAAGGAAGCAGACCGATATTGCTTGAAGTGCAGGCTTTGGTAACGCCATCAGGTTTTGGTTATCCGCAAAGAGTATCAAATGGTTTTGATCAGAAAAGATTATCAATTCTTCTGGCTGTTTTGGAAAAGAGAGCAAACGTCCGGGCTTCTGTTCATAATGTGTTTGTAAATATTGCAGGCGGAATAAGAATTATTGAGCCTGCGGCAGATCTGGCGGCTTGTGTTTGTATTGCATCCAGTTTAATGGATAAAGTTATTGATAATCAAACAATTGTAATTGGTGAAGTTGGGCTTGGAGGAGAGATAAGAAGCGTTGGTCATATTGATAAAAGAATTGCTGAAGCTGAAAAACTTGGATTTAAAACAGCAGTTATTCCAACCGGAAATCAAAAAACACTTAAGCAATCCAAGCAAATTAAAATTATACCTGTAGAAAATTTAAATGATGCGATTGCAAAATTATTGTAACCCAAAATGTTTTAGCAGGATAGAAACTTACCTAAAGTCTTCTGAATTTTGAGAAAATCTTCAGTTAAAAGTATTCATCCAGGGTCTTGAGAGCCTGTTTTAGGGCTTAAAATGATTAATAATAATAAAATTTCTTTGTTTCTTTGATTAATAATATTATTTTATTCACGCGTCAAACGGCGCTTTTTTGTACAATTAATTAAAGGTTCGTTTTGTGAGTACTAAATTGTTTGTAGGGAGTCTCCCCTGGGCAGCTAACGACGAAGATTTGCAGAAAGCTTTTTCGGCACACGGAAAAGTTCTCTCAGCAAAAGTTGTTACTGATAAAGAGACACGCAGATCAAGAGGTTTTGGTTTTGTTGAATTTGAAAACGAAGCTGAAGCTGCTGCTGCTATTCAGGCACTAAATGGTACTGAACTCAAGGGTCGTAATATCATTGTAAGTGAAGCAAAGCCCAAGAAATAAGTTCTGTTTATTTCCTTTTTTAAGCGCTCCATAGTTGAGCGCTTTTTTATTTTAAATGATTTCACAACATCGGCATAATTAATCCAACATTAAAATTGTTTCCATCTATCCTCGGTTGTCAAGAACCATTTCTTGACAAATCAATTTTTGAAAATAAATTTTTTCTCCCACAGACAAAGCTTGATTACTTGCAAAATGCAATTTACAAACCCAATATACTTCTTTCGCTTCTACTTGGGGTGACGGAAATTGAAACAGGGTGATTCTGAAAAGGTTGCTTTATCTTTTTTACAACATCGGCATATTTAATCCAACTCTAAAGTTGTTTCCATCTCTGTAATTTAATTTCCACATAAACTCTAACTTAAATGGCAGCAATCCCTGTCCAACTCCAAATCCAATCTCATAAAAAGGATGTTTAAATGTTTTTGGCTTTATTGGGGCGATTAACTCAGACTGATTATTAAGATCTGAAATTGCAGCATTAAAAATTAGGGAGAGCATAATCTCCCAGTTTTTTATTTTGGGAATATTCAACCATCTGAAAATTTCATCCCTGAAATCGTGAACCAGATTTAAAGTAATTACTTTATCGCCGGCTACTTCATTTATTTTAAGCGTACGGAATGATTGTGAATTAAAAACTCCATCGATGTTGCCGGGAAGAGCGAATAAATCCTGGAAAGCTGAAGTTCCATCTGTGTATCTTCCATAAACATTTAAATTAAAAAATGAAGATGAAAACGTTTTTATAAAAGCGCTTGCAGAAAACTCGTATGTGGTAAATTTTAATCCACTGCTTAATAAGTCCGGGTTTGAATAAGTGATGTTTCCTGAAAACAGTACAAAAGATCTTCCCAAAGAAGTTCTTCTTCTGAAATATCCATCTTCAACATAATCCCTGAAATCAATATCAAAACCAAAGTTTAATGTATTTATTCTGGTTTCATAAACGGGGGGATTTGCTTTATATGATTTGCTTTTATTGAATATTGAAAAATCCGATGTGTTGTAAGCATTGTTATCTGTTTTATTATTTAAGCCAAGCCTTAATTTTAACTCTGGCAAAATTTCTCCCTCAATTCCGAATGAAAATCCTTTTGTGTAATAGTAATCCCGGAATTCATCTTTTGATATAAGAGTAACGAGTGTGGAAATTAAATCGCCATAGTTATCAGACTGTTCAAAAAGTGTTTTTGCTTTGTTAAAAGCGCCAAAGTTAATTTTCCACGTTCTGTATTTACCAAGCAGATATTCTGCGCTCAACTCTTGTTTAAATTTTTTATCTGAAAAACCGTAGGATAAATTAAGTGAGCCGTTAAATCTTTTATTGAACTCGTTTCTGCCAAACATACCAAAATCAATTGAGTGACCCTCAACTCTGGAAAAATGGTACATTGAAATCGGGGCGCTAACGGAAACATTATCTGAAAGATTAATTCTTGTATCAAGTATTGAATAATCATCCCAAAAACTTTTGGGAATATTTTCAAGACTGTCTATCCGGTTATATGCCAGTTGTTCTTCCGGAGTGTTGGGGATAGTTTGTGTGTTTTCCCAATAAGACAAATCAACACTATCCGCTTCAGGAATTACGGTTACAATTGCTTTGTCAAAAGTATCATCCGGGATGTTATCGTTAATGAAATAGTTAAATAATATTGTATTAAGTTCAAAGCCGAATCTAACCAAACCCAAAACACTGGCTTTAACAAACAACCGGTAATCAACAGGCATCATAATCTGATTATACGAATCAAACTGCTGGTAAATATTAACCGTATCAAAAAGTCTTCCTGTATTTGCGGCACGATTTAGAATCAAATCAACTTTAACAAGATCAAAAGAGCTATCTGCGATAAAAATCTTTCCTTCAAATCCGGGATCTGATGAATTATTTGGCTCGATATAAATCTGATAAATTTTTTTATTGTTCTGTGCAAGGATAGTTTCTATGTAAAAGTAGTAATATTCAAGAGCATCATCTGCGATAGGACCGGGCAAATCTCTGCCTAAAAAGTTTATGTTGTTGTCGTAAAAATTCTGAATCAATCTTCCGCCGGTTAGTATATTAATTGTGGAAGGGAAATTGGCGCTTTGTTTTCTTGCAAGGATAATTTCTTTGTACTTATCGGGTTTCTTAAAGTACCCTCTGCTGTGATTTTCCAGAATTCCGGAAATTATAAGCTCTGTGGAATCATTGCCGCCCAGTCCAACATTTATGGAGCTTCCTCTGGCGGTAATATCTTCTGTTGTTCTGATTACACCTTTTGTATATGCCTCAACAATATAATTATTAAGCAATTCATTTCTCGTTTTCTTTCTTGCAATAGTTTTTCTTATTATTTCGTTTGCCGGATTTTCTCCCGGTTTTATAACAACTTCAGAAAGTTCAATATCGGTTGCATTAAGAGCAACTGTAACATCTTTATAGCCTGTTTGTCTGATGTTCACAGTATCAGAATAGTAGCCAATATATGAAACAATAAGCTCTGCTTCGGGGGAATCTAACCTCAACTGAAAGAATCCATCGCTGTTTGCTGCTGTTCCTAAAGTGGTGCCGTTTACTCGGATATTTGCAAAACTTAACGGAGTATTTGTTTTTGCATCCACAACTTTGCCTGAAACATTTATTTGTTGTGCACTGATTGCTGTGGAAAGAATTATGAAAGGAATAATTATTTGTTTCATTATCATATTATTAAAAAACTAATTTTTTAGCAGTAAATATTAAATTAAAGCGATTTTTAGAACTAATGTTTCTAATATAAGGTTATAAGAAATGATATCCGGTATTTTACTTAATGTTTAATTATATCTTATTGTTATTTTTGAATCAGGATTTTAAACAATTATAAAGGATAGAAAAATGTCATTAAAAAAAACAATTTTAAGTTTTGTCGTTTTCGTTTTGCTTTCATCTAATTTTGTAATCTATGCACAAGATACCACAGAACAAAATCAGGTAGATCCAAATGTTGTAATTGAAAAATATATTGAAGCCATTGGCGGCAGAGATGCGCTTGCAAAAATTGAAGATAAGTCCACCATAATGCGCGGCACAGCGATGGGTCAAAGTATAACTCTTACTGTTAAACAAAAAGCTCCAAATAAACTTAGACAGGAAGTTAAAGCAGGTGGAATGGAACAGATTATCATTTTTGATGGCGAGAAAGCCGTGATGAAAGTAATGGATCAGAAAATAGAAATTAAAGACAAAGAACTTGAAGCTCTTAAACTTGAAGCTCAAATGGATTTTTTATTAAGTCCCCAAAGTTATGGAATTACACTTTCTTATGAGGGGAATGAAACAGTTAATGGAAAAGAGGCATACAAGATTAAAATGACTCTTCCTTCGGGTTTAAGATGGTTTTCTTATTTTGATGCTGAGTCGGGTTTGAAAGTAAAAGAACAACGTGAGATTCAGACTCAAATGGGATTAAGTGAACAGACCGTTGTTTATGATGATTTCAGAGAAGTGGAGGGTGTTAAATATCCTTACAAAATCACCCAGTCATTTGGCGGTCAATCCGTTGATGTTACTGTTAGCAGTATAAAAGTTAACAAAGGAATTTCAGACGATATTTTTGTAATTGCTGAATGACATCTCGCAAATACTCAGCCATAGTTTTTGATTTGGGACAAGTGATTGTCCCATTTGATTATAAATTTTTTGTAGATAAAGTTAATAAGCATAAACCCGGTATTGGCGAAAAGTTTTTAGAGCTTTATAAATCCAATTATCAAACACACAGAGATTTTGAAAAGGGGAAAATACCTGAAAATATTTTCATATCTCAAATGCTTGGATATCTTGATAACGTAATTGATGGTACAACTTTTTGTAAATACTGGTCAGATATCTTTTCTGTTGATGAGAGGATTGTTCTGCTGCTATCTCAACTTAAAAAAAATTATAAACTCTATCTGATATCCAACACAAATTCTATTCACAAAACTTATGGCTTTCAGGATTATGAGTTTTTGAAGTTATTTGATCAACTTTTTCTTTCTCACGAAGTTGGATTTATTAAACCGGAAAAAGAAATATATCAGGCAGTAGAAAAAGTCTCAGGATTCCAGCCGGAAGAACATATTTTTATTGATGACATTCCGGAATATGTCGAAGCGGCAAAAAGCTTAGGCTGGGATGGAATTCAGTATGTTGGATATGATGATCTTATTAATAATTTATCCTCAAGGGGCATATTGATTTAAAGAGATGATTAAGCGCATAGTCTCACTGATAATAATTTCATTGTTTGTTTATTCTTGCACTAAAGAGGATAATAAAGCTGATAATAAACAAAGCGATGCCGAAAAATCTATTCCCGATTCTGTGCTTTCAGATCAAATTCCTGTGTTAGAGAGTCCCAATATCAACTATAAATTAATAAAATCTAAAAGTTATTCTGCTTTATTAAAAGAATACGACACAACTGGTGTGAGAATAATATTGGCATTAAACAGAGTTGATAAAAACAGAGTGAGAAGGCTTGATTCGCTGATAGTGCCCGTTACTATTTTAAATGACTTAAATATATACTCACCTTTTCCGCAAAGGATTGATCTTCTGAAAAAAGTTAAAAAAATCATTATCATCTCCCAGAGTCATCAGGCATTTGCAATTTATGAATTTGGTAACCTTGTTAAATGGGGACCGACGAGCACCGGCAAAAAATCCACACCAACCCCAAACGGATTATTTGCAACAAACTGGAAATCAAAGAAAACAATCAGTACTGATAACAGCGATTGGATTTTAAGATGGTATTTCAATCTTGAAAATTTTAGTGGTGTTTCAATTCACGAATATGAACTGCCAGGATATCCGGCAAGCCATGCTTGTGCACGCCTTCTCGCAGAAGACTCAAAATGGATTTATTATTGGGCAGAACAGTGGATTTTAACTGCCGATGGTGAAAACATAATTGCTTATGGAACACCTGTGATAATTTATGGAGATTATGATTTTAAGAAGGGCAAACCCTGGAGATTACTTCCAACTGATCCTGAAAAAGCCAGAGTAAATGTTGAAGAACTTGAATCCGAAATTGAAAAGCATATAATTACCATTTTGACAAGACAGGATGATAGGGATAAATTATTAGTTGTCAATACAGATTCTTCATTAATTAAAAATTAAAATTTATAATGATTGAAGAAGTAAAAAACGATGTTTCAGGCAGAAGATTTTTTCTTGAGATAGAAGGCGATGAGGTGTATCTGATGTATGATAAAAGTAAAAGCGTAATAGATTTATACTCAACATATACTCCGCCGCAGCTAAGAGGAAAAGGTTTTGCAGCAGAAGTTGTAAAAGCAGCTCTGGAATACGCTAAAGAAAAAAAATTAAAAGTTATACCAAGCTGTTGGTATGTAAGAAAGTTTATTGATCAAAATCCGGAATATCAAAATTTAGTTAGCCACTAATTGCACTAATTATCACAGAATTAATCTGAGCTGATTTTTAGAGAAAGGACAAAATATGAAAACAATTTTAGGAGTCTTCATAGTGTTATTAACAATTTCAAACTTTGCACAATTAAAGTATCCCGAAACAAAAAAAGTTGATGTTGTTGATGATTACTTTGGAACTAAAGTCGCAGATCCGTATCGCTGGCTTGAGGATGATAACTCAGAAGAAACCGCAGAATGGGTAAGTGAACAAAACAAAGTAACCAATGATTATTTATCAAAAATTCCTTTCAGAGATAAGCTGAAAGAACGATTTGAAAAATTGTATAACTATCCTAAATACACAGCGCCATTCAGAGCCGGAGATAAGTATTATTTTTTTAAAAATGATGGATTACAAAATCAAAGCGTAATGTATGTTAAAGACGAACTGAATGGTGAAGCCAAAGTTTTTCTTGACCCAAATAAATTTTCTGAAGATGGAACAAAATCACTTTCTAACATTTCTTTTTCAAAGGATGGAAAGTGGTTTGTATATGGAGTTTCATCCGGAGGGTCTGATTGGGATGAATTTTTTGTAATGAATGCTTTAACCGGTGAAAAACTTAATGACCATTTAAAGTGGATTAAATTTTCCGGAATAGCCTGGAAGGAAGAAGGCTTTTATTACAGCAGATATCCTGAACCAACCGGCTCAGAGCTTTCTACAAAAAATCAGTACTCAAAAGTTTATTTTCACAAAATTGGTGATGATCAATCAAATGATGTGGTGATTTATGAAGATGCATCAAAACCAGATCGCGGTTTTTCGGCAGGCACCACTGAAGATGAAAGATTTTTAATAATATATTTTTCTGAAGGTACCCACAACAACGGCTTGCTCGTAAAAGATCTTTCTGATCCTGGCTCAAAATTTATCAGCATCGTTGATGATCTTAATAATAATTATGGAGTTGTTGACAATCTTGAAGATAAACTTCTTGTATTGACTGATTATAGTGCATCTAATTATAGATTGATTTTAGTTGATCCTAAAAATCCAGCAAGAGAAAACTGGAAAGATGTAATTCCCGAAACAAAAAATGTTTTGCAAAGCGTTCAAATATTCGGAGAAAAACTCTTTGCTACTTATATGCAGGACGCATCTCATCATGTTTATGTTTACAACATTGACGGAAAATTTGAATCCGAAATAAAACTTCCATCCTTAGGTTCAGTTGGATTCAGCGGCAGAAGAGATGATAATCTTGCATTCTATTCTTTCACTTCTTTTACTTTTCCAGGTACAATATTTAAGCTTGATGTTAACTCTCTGAAAAGTGAATTATATCAGCAGGCAGAATTAGATTTTGATTTTGATAGTTATGAAACGAAGCAGGTTTTCTACACAAGTAAAGATGGAACAAAAGTTCCAATGTTTATTGTGCATAAAAAAGGTTTACAGCTTGATGGGAATAACCCTACGTATCTCTATAGCTACGGCGGATTTAATATTTCTCTCAATCCATCTTTCAGCACATCAAGATTAATGTTCTTAGAAAACGGTGGAGTGTTTGCGATGCCTAATATCAGGGGCGGCGGAGAGTATGGAGAGGAATGGCACAAAGCTGGTATGCCTGATAAAAAACAAAATGTGTTTGATGATTTTATTGCAGCAGCAGAATATCTTATCAAAGAAGGTTACACAAATCCTTCAAAACTTGCTTGCGCCGGTGGATCAAACGGCGGATTATTGATAGGCGCAGTTATAAATCAAAGACCTGATTTATTTACAGTTGCAGTTCCACAGGTTGGCGTAATGGATATGCTTCGCTTTCATAAATTTACAATTGGTTATTACTGGGTAGTTGAATATGGTTCAAGCGAAGACCCTGAGCAATTTAAGTATCTTTACAAATATTCTCCTCTTCATAACATTAAAGCAGACCTGGATTATCCTGCAACATTAGTAACAACAGCCGATCACGACGATAGAGTGGTTCCTGCTCATTCATTTAAATACATCGCAACTTTGCAGGAAAAATATAAGGGAGAAAATCCTGTTCTGATTAGAATTGAAACTAAAGCGGGACATGGTGCTGGAAAACCAACTTCAAAAATTATTGATGAAGTTGCAGATGTCTGGGGATTTATTTTTTATAATCTCGGTATCGAACCGAAGTATTAATTATTATCAAATTATTTGAGGGGCGGCTAATCAAAGTCGCCTTTTTTATTAAATGAAATTTATATTTGTATCAATCATAACTAATCAAATTTATTACAATGCAGAAAAAAAATATTTCTAACTATTGGTTAACACATTTTGAAAAGTCTAATAAACTGGAATCTCCTGATTATGAAAATACGCTAAGGTACTTTCAAAAGTTTGCTGATAAAACTCCTTATATAAAAATCAATACTATCGGAACCACACCAAAGGGAAGAGAATTAAAAATAATAATTGTCTCAAAAGATAAAGCTTTCACTCCGGAACAAGCTAAGAGAACAGGAAAAGCAATCATACTGATTCAGAACGGAATTCATCCTGGTGAAGTTGAGGGCAAAGACGCCTGCATGCTTTTACTAAGAGAAATTCTAATCACTAAAGAAAAAAATCATTTACTTGATAACACAATTTTGCTGATAATTCCGGTTCTTAATGTTGATGGGCACGAAAGAATAAGTCCATTTAACAGACCAAATCAAAACGGACCAAAGAAAATGGGCTGGCGAACCAATGCCTTAAACCTGAACCTGAACCGCGATTATCTGAAAGCTGATTCTCCGGAAATAAGATCATTCCTTAAATTGTTTAATGAATGGCTGCCCGATTTTATGATTGATAATCATACAACAAACGGAGCTGATTATCAGTATCACGTAACTTATGGAATTGAAACTCACCAGAATATTGACAGAGGTTTGGTTGGATGGATAGAAAAAAAATATTTACCTCACTTACTACAAAAAGTTGAGCGGGATGGATTTATTATAGGTCCTTATATGGAATTTAAATCCGGGACAATTGAAAGTGGCATTTTAGATTTACCCGCACCACCAAGATTATCTCACGGATATTGTGCAACTCAAAATCGAGTCTGCTTGCTTGTAGAAACACACAGCTTAAAACCATTTGCGAATCGTGTTTACTCAACAAAATCAATGATGGAACACACAATAGACTTTGTGAATAAAAATCATAAAGAAATAGTTGCTCTGAATAATTCTGCTGATAAACAAACAATAAAAAATTATCTGGCAGATAAAAAGAAGTTTCCACTTGTGCTGGCAGGGAATGGAAAGTTTGATAAATTTTTATTTAAAGGATTTGAATGGTATGACGAACACAGCGATATCACTGGTTCTACTGTCCGTAAGTACACTAATAAACCCATTGAAATAGATATTCCGATTTTTAACAAAGCCAACTCAATAAAAAAAATAATTGTTCCGGCGGCTTATCTTATTCCACCACAATTTTCTGATGTTATTGATGTAATTAAATCGCACAAAATAAAGTTTAATGTATTGACTTCAACAAAAAAATTGAAAGTTGAAAAGTACAGATTCACAAACGTTACTTTTGCAGCGCGCCCTTACGAGGGAAGACAAATGCCAGGCTTTAATGTTGAATCTTTTATTGAACAATGTGATATACAATCTGGCTCTCTAATTATTTATACAAATCAAAGGCAGCTTAGAGTAATTGTAAATCTACTCGAGCCGGAAGCTCCCGATTCATTTGTTCGTTGGGGATTTTTTAATGCTTTCTTTGAACGAAAAGAATATGCAGAAGCCTATGTAATGGAACCCTACGCTAAACAAATGCTAAATGATGATCCATTTTTAAAAAATGAATTTTATAAAAAACTAAACGAAGACGAAGCATTTAAAAATAATGCCGGAGAAAGATTGGATTTCTTCTACAAACGCTCTCCTTTTTATGATGAAGGAGAAAATGTATACCCAATTTTAAGGTTAATGAATAAAACTAACATTTGATTTTAATGAATTTAAATTTAATCTTACTTGTGTAATTAACTAAGTGAAACTTAGCGTCCTCTGTGTCTTAGTGGTGAGCGAATTTACCACTTAGACACTTAGAACACAAAGAAACACTAAGGAGAAAAATATGCTTACTATCCTATGTATTTCCAGCTACGAAAAAGGTTTTGATTTTATGCGCGAAGCTAAAGCACAGGGCTGCCGCGTAATTTTACTTACTTCTAAAAGTTTGGAAAATGCTGATTGGCCGCGAGAAAGCATAGATGAGATTTTTTACATTCCGGATAAAAATAAAGACTGGAACATGCAGGACGTAATTTATGGCGTTAGTTACCTTGCAAGAACAGAACAGATTGATAGAATTGTTGCGCTTGATGATTTTGATGTTGAACGTGCCGCTTCTTTAAGAGAACATTTAAGAATTGGCGGGATGGGTGATACAACTGCAAGATATTTCCGGGATAAACTTGCAATGCGAATGCGCGCCAAAGAAATGGGCATACCGGTTCCCGAATTTCTGCATGTACTGAATCATAAAAAAATAAATGAGTTTGCTGATACTGTACCATTTCCCTATATGATAAAACCAAGATTACTTGCAGGTTCTTATGGATTGAAAAAAGTCCACAACAAACAGGAAATGTGGGATAGAATAAATTATCTGGCAGACGAACAATCTTTTTTCTTAATGGAAAGGTTTATCCCCGGAAGCATTTATCACGTAGATACAATAATTAATGATAGAGAAGTTGTGTTTGGATTGGCAAGCAAATACGGCACTCCACCTTTTGAGGTAGCGCACCAGGGAAGAGTTTTTACAAGCAGAACACTTGATAGCAATACTGATGAAGCGAAAGAAGTTTTGGAACTTAATAAAAAAGTTTTGAAAGCATTGGGTTTATTACGCGGTGTATCACACTCAGAGTTTATTCGTGCTGAAGATGGTAAATTATATTTTTTAGAAACTTCAGCCAGAGTTGGCGGTGCAAATCTATCAACTTCTCCGATCGCGGCAACCGGAATAAATTTATGGAGAGAATGGGCAAAGATAGAAATTCTTAATGGTGAAAAACCTTACGTCCTTCCGGAAGTTAATAATGATTATGCTGCAATAATAACTTCGCTTTCAAAACAAGAATGGCCTGATTTAGATGCTTATAACGATCCGGAAGTTTATTGGAGATTAAAAAAAGAATATCACGCAGGATTGATAATTAAATCACCCAGCAAAGAAAGAATTGATCATTTACTTGAAGGCTATACCCGGAGATTTTACAACGATTTCTTTGCAACCGCAAAAATGGGTGAAAGACCAAGCGATTAAATTGTGTTTATTTCGTCATCCTGAACGAAGACGAAGGGTTACATTATATTTTCTTAAACTTCCTGATTACTCTGAATTGTAATTAAATTGTAAAACCTTGCTCTATTCAATTACATTTCTTTTAATTGAATTATCCCGGAACTATTATTGTTTAGATATTAAACTTCTATAAACAATAGTATAGTAAAACATAAATGGATATTATTATCAAAGATAACGATTTAGAAAAGAACGAAATAACAGCTAAAACCGAAGTATTAAATCAACTTGAACCAAAGGTAAAAGAGTGGATGAATGATCATGTTGGAAAAAGAAAACTTTGGTTTTCATCTGATTTTCTTCCGGCTGATGAAAAAGTTAGTGACGATCAGGAAAACAACATTAAACAGTTAAGAGAAAGAGTACGCGGAGTTAAAGACGAAGTGCGTGTTGCTGTTGCTTTAAATCTATTAACAGAAGAAGGACTGCCGCATTTTCACAGATTAATTGCTCAACATCTTGGTGATAGAAGTTTTTGGGCTAAATGGAATAATATGTGGACAGCTGAAGAAGATAGACATGGCGCCGTTTTAAGAGATTATGTCCGTGATGCAAGATTATTCAGTTTTCGTGAAGTTGAGTTGATGCAGTTTCACTACATCGAAAGCGGATTTAACCCTGACTGGGATAAAGATCCTTACAAAGTTTTTGTTTACACAACTCTGCAGGAACGAGCAACTCAATTCTCACACAAGAATACCGGAAAACTTGCCGGCGATGACGAGCCCTTGTTAAATGGGATTTTAAGCAGTATTGCTGCTGATGAAGCCAAGCACTTTACTTTCTACAGAAATGTTTTTAAAGAAGTTTTAAATCTTGATCCCAACAGAGCAATGCTTTCCGCTGCTGATATTATGCCAGCTATTGATATGCCGGGAATTTCAATGCCTAATTTCAGAGATATGGCTGATGTGGTAAGAAGAGTTGGTATATACGGTCCGAGAGATTATAAAAAGATTGTTGAAGAAGCAATAAAATTTTGGGAAATTGAATTTATAACCGGATTAAATGATCTGGCACAAAAAGCTCAGGAAAAAATTCTTTCTATTCCCAAACGATTAGAAAAAGTTGCAGAGTACATTGAGAAAAGAACAGAATCAAAAACTTTTTCTTTCGATTTTATCTACAATAGAATCTTGGTGTTTGATTAGATTAAAAAGAATCG
>FWPV01004596.1_pt1 | contig 28945 bp, 28 predicted proteins | sample 2228371 | NCBI WGS metagenome assembly FWPV01 (sample SAMEA103939776, study PRJEB20133) | metagenome | reverse complement strand
TGCCCTCGGAACGCCGCTCACGCAGCGCGCAGAATAGGTCTGTCCGGGGAAAGGGGAACTCCGCCCATCAAACGATTTGCGCAACAAAGCCAAGGTTTGGGTCGAAAGTTGGATGTTTCTGATGGTGACGCAACTGAAGTGATTGAGTTCATCGAGCGCCTTGTCCACACGATTGATGCGGCGGTTTTGGCGTCCCTGACACATGGTGCTGGTGCCACCCCAATCCCCTAACAAATCCCTAACGCCCACAGCCAACCCCCTGAAATCCTTACCCTCCAGAACCTGTCCACGCGCGGCGCGGACTCCTTTGCGGCCCCCCTCACCCCAGCGGCAGCACCACCTGGAACCGGCTCCCCCGCCCCTTCTCGCTCTCGATCCGCAGCCAGCCACGGTGCCGGCTCACGATGTGTTTCACGATGGCGAGGCCGAGCCCCGTCCCCCCCATCTCCCGGCTCCGGTGGGTATCCACCCGGTAGAACCGCTCGGTCAGGCGGGGAAGGTGGACCGGATCGATCCCCTCCCCCTCATCCGCGACCTCGACCCGCACCGCCGGTCCGCGCACCGTCTCCTCTGCCGACAGCGAGACCCGCACCACCTGCCCCGCCGCCCCGTATTTCAGCGCGTTCTCCACAAGGTTGGTGAAGACCTGGGTCAACTGGTCGGCGTCCCCGGGCACGGTCACCGCGGCACCGGTCAGCTCCACCCGGTCGCCCGTCCTTTCGGCCACCCCGCGCAAGCTGGAGATCACCCCCTCCAAGAGCCCCCGCAGCTCCACCGCCTCGCGCGGGCGCACCCGCTCTTCCGCCTCGACCCGCGACAGCTGCAACAGGTCCCGCACCAGCCGGTTCATCCGCCCAGCCTCGGCCTCCATGATCCCAAGAAACATGTCCCGCGCCCTGGGATCGTCACGGGCCGCGTGTTTCAGCGTCTCGATGAACCCCATCAGGGCCGTCAGCGGGGTCCGCAGTTCATGGCTGACGTTCGCGACAAAATCCCGCCGCATCGCCCCGGCCATCTCTTCCGCGCTGATGTCCTTGAAGACACAGAGGACCAGCCCCGCCCCCTGGCCCGAGACGGTGACCTGGAACACCTGCTCTTGCCCGTCGCGTCGCAAAGACATCCGGGCCTCCCGCGGCTGCCGGTCCGGTCCGGCCGCCGCAATCGCCTCGAGCACCGCGGGCGCTCGCACGGCAATGGCCGGGTGCCGCCCGACGATCCCCTCGCCCAGAAGGCCGGTGCAAAGCCTGTTGCAGTCCACGACCCTTTCGTCGTTGCGCACCAGCATCGCAGGCAAGGGCAGGCCAGAGAGGAGGCGGGAATACTCGGAGTCTGTCATTCTGGCATCACTCCACCCTCGCGTGTGTCGCTCGTCTTGTCTTGCGCGGGAATAGCAGTAAATTCGCCGCTGTAAACGTAACGCGGTGCGGAACCGGCCTTTGCCCGGAACAAAGGTCGGCCCCGGCGGAAGTCCATCTGACAGACGGTTTGGCGGCGCCTCACTTGGATCGAGGTGAAGAGATGTCGCAAAAGCTAAGGTGTCTGGTGATCGGGATCCCGGAAGCAAGAGCGGCCGAAGGCAGCCTGCGTCCCGGGGAATTCGCCTCGATCGACCTGGCCGCCTTTGACAGCCATCTCCCGCTGCCCGCGACGCTGGAACTGGTCGTGGCACCGCTGTTTTGCAAAAGTTTCGATGCGCTGGAGATCATCGAGCGGCTTGGGGCTCAGGATTACCGCAAGACGCTGCGGGTGGTCGCGCCAAAGCTGCCGAACCGCCAGGTCGTGTTACGCGAATTGCGCAGCCATGCGGCGCGCCAGGGCATCACGATCGAGCTGATCGAGGAAGGCTGACGACTGTCACGACGGGGTCAGACCGGCGCGGAACCGTCGGGCATTGGCCTGGTATCCGGCGGCCGAGGCAAGAAGCCTTGCCCGCGCCGTCGCGTCCAGCTGACGCACTATCCTGCCAGGAGCCCCCATCACAAGACTGCCGTCGGGGATCTCCTTGCCTTCGGTGACCAGTGCGCAGGCCCCGATCAGGCAACCCTTGCCGATCCTTGCGCCGTTCAGCACGGTGGCCCCCATGCCGATCAGCGTGCCCTCGCCGATGGCGCAGCCGTGCAGCATGGCCTTGTGGCCGATCGTGCAGTTGGAGCCGATGGTCAGCGGATAGCCCATGTCGGTGTGCAGGACGCAGTTTTCCTGCACATTGGTTCCCGCGCCGACCCGGATTTCCTCATTGTCGCCGCGGATCTGCGCGCCGAACCAGACCGAGGCCTCGGCCTCGACGACAACCTTGCCGATCAATGTGGCTTCCGGTGCGATCCAGGCAGTCGGGTCGATGTCGGGAGCAATTCCGTCAAGGGCGTAGATCATCGCGCGGCAAACTCCTCGTTCAGCGACCGGACGAAGGCAGACAGCCGGGGCTGTCGGTCACGCTTCAGCCGCTCGGCTGTCAGGATGGTCTTGAGATTGTCGAAGGTCCGGTCAAGATCGTCGTTCACCAGGACATAGTCGTATTCCGCCCAATGGCTGATTTCGTCCTGGCTTTTCGCCATGCGGCCCCGGATAACCTCGTCGCTGTCCTGCCCGCGTGTGCGCAGCCGGCGCTCCAGCTCGGCAATCGAGGGCGGCAGGATGAAGATCGACACCACGTCGCCCCGCATGGCCTGCTTGATCTGCTGGCCGCCCTGCCAGTCGATGTCGAAGACGGTGTCGGTTCCCGCCAGCATCGCGGCCTCGACCGGGCCCCGGGGCGAGCCGTAGAGGTTGCCGAAGACCTCGGCATGTTCAAGCATCTCGCCCGCCTTCACCATGGCTTCGAAATCTTGCCTGTCGCGGAAGTGATAGTCGCGACCGTCCCGTTCCCCCGGACGCGGGGCGCGGGTGGTTGCAGACACCGAAAAGCGCATCGTCGTGTCCCAGGCCAGCAGCATCTGCGACAAGGTCGACTTTCCCGCGCCCGAGGGCGAGGAGAGGATCAGAAGAAGTCCGCGCCGGGTCATCGACTATTCCACATTCTGGACCTGCTCGCGCATCTGATCGATCACGGTTTTCAGGTCAAGACCGATGCGGGTCAGTGCCAGCGACTGCGCCTTGGAGCACAAGGTGTTCGCCTCGCGCATGAATTCCTGCATCAGGAAATCGAGCTTGCGGCCGACCGGGTCCGGGTCGGCGACATGCGATCGGGCCGCCTCGACATGCGCGGTCAGGCGGTCAAGCTCTTCGGTAACGTCGGTTTTCACCGCAAGCAGTGCCAGCTCTTGCGCAAGGCGGGTTTCGTCGACCGCCTCCGTGACCGCAAGTACCCGCGATACCGCCTCGCGCAGCGCCTGACGCTGCGTCCCGGCGCGGCTTGCCGTCTCGGTCCCGGCAGCCGCCGCCAGGCCGGCGATGCGGTCGATCTGAGCCAGAAGGATGGTGGACAGCGCCGCACCTTCGGCAGCGCGCATCGCGGCGAAATCGGCCAGAAGCGCGGGAAGATCGGCCAGCAGAGCCGCCCGCAGCGGCCCGGTCTCGGAGTCCTGTGCCGAGACATCGATCACCCCGCGCAGGGTCAGGACATCGGCACCGGTCGGCTGGCGCAGCGTGACGCCCGCCGCCATCGCCGCCGCCTCGACCCGCGCCACCGCCGCAAGGGCGGCCCCCAGCACCGCCTCGTTCAGGTGAAAGGCGGCAGCGTCGCGCGCGTCGTCCTGCGTCACCCTCAGCGTCAGGCTGACAGTGCCGCGCGCCGCCACCTTCTGCACTTCGGTTCGAACGGCAGCCTCCAGCCCCTCGATCCAGTCCGGCACCCTCAGGCGCAGGTCCAGTCCCTTGCCGTTCACCGACCGCAGGTCCCAGACCCAGGCATAGCCCGCCCCTGCCCCGCGCCGCGCGGCAAAACCAGTCATCGAGATCATCATGCCCTCGTTCAACCGCCGCGTGCGGTGTTTACCATTTGATTAGATTTTCGACCGAATCTGCGCGATCCGGAGTATTTGCTTTCATGGCGCGGCGGGTGGATGCCTCGCAAGGGGCGTCTTGCAAGGGGTGGAGACAAAGATGACGCTTGGCTTTCTTGACCGACTTCGGCCCCGGCGCGACCTTGCCCGGCCCGCGGTCTTCCGGGGTCTGTCGCAGGCCCGCGCCTATTGGGAGGGACTGCGCCAGGGTTCGGCGCTGCCCTCCCGGCGCGCCGTCGATCCGCGCGGGCTGGTCGGCGTGCTTGACCGGGTGTTTCTGGCCGACCGGATCGGTCGCGGCCTGGCGCAGATCAGGATCGCGGGCTCGGCACTGGAGGATTTTGCCGCGGCGGATGTGCGCGGCCTGCCGGTCAGCTGCCTGTTTGCCACCGAGTCGCGCGGTCAGCTTGCCGAGACGCTGGAAAAGGTCTTCACCGACCCAGCGGTTGCCGAAATCGATCTCGGGTCCGACCGGGCACCGGGCAGCGGCGTTGTGGCGCGCCTCCTCTTGCTGCCACTGGCCGACGACGCGGCAGGCAGGCTGGTCCTCGGCGTGCTGGGCTTTGCCGATCCCGTCCCCGCCCGCTGCAAGCTGCAGATCACATCGCGGCGCGAAGAGCGGCTGGTGCTTGACCCGGCACCGGCACCACGGGCCATGCCGCAGGTGGCCCCGATCCGGCGGATGGGTCATCTGTCACTGGTTCACAGCGCCGACTGAGGCAGACGGCGGGACCGCCTGCCGCCAGGTTTCCGCCGTCACAGCGCGACGCGACGCGCGGTTTCGCGCTGCGAGGACAGCTCTTCGGCCACCAGAAACGCCAGTTCCAGCGATTGCGACGCATTCAGACGCGGATCGCAGGCCGTGTGATACCGGTCGGCCAGGTTTTCGTCGGAAACCGCCCGCAAGCCGCCGGTGCATTCGGTCACGTCCTTGCCCGTCATCTCGAAATGCACGCCGCCGGGAACGGTGCCTTCGGCCTTGTGGATGGCAAAGAACTCGCGCACTTCGCGCAGGACCGACTCGAAAGGCCGCGTCTTGTAGCCCGAGGGCGACTTGATCGTGTTTCCGTGCATCGGGTCGCAGGACCAGACCACATTGGCGCCTTCCGACTGCACGGTCCTGATCAGCCGCGGCAGGTGCTCGCCGACCTTGCCCGCACCGAAGCGGGCGATCAGGGTCAGCCGACCGGGCTCATTCTCAGGGTTCAGCTTGGCCATCAGGACCTTCAGGTCTTCCGCCGTGGTCGACGGCCCGCATTTCAGCCCGATCGGGTTCAGCACGCCGCGCGCGAATTCGACATGCGCACCGTCGGGCTGGCGCGTCCGGTCGCCGATCCAGATCATGTGGCCCGAGCCCGCGATATTCTGGCCGGTGATCGAATCGACGCGGCACAGCGCCTCTTCGTATTCCAGCAAGAGCGCCTCGTGGCTGGTGTAGAAGTCGACCCGCGCCAGCTCGTTCGCGGTGTCGCTGTTCACCCCCGCCGCGTTCATGAAGTCGAGCGCGTCCGAGATGCGGTTCGCCATCTCGCGGTAGCGTTCGGCCTTGTCATGCTCGGCAAAACCGAGCGTCCAGGAATGGACCCGGTGGATGTCGGCAAAGCCGCCGGTCGAAAAGGCGCGCAGCAGGTTCAGGCTGGCCGCCGCCTGGGTATAGGCCTGCAACATCCGCGTCGGATCGGGACTCCGCGCTTCGGGCGTGGGATCAAAGCCGTTGATGATGTCGCCCTTGTAGCTGGGCAGTTCCACCCCGTCGATCACCTCGGTCGGGGCCGAGCGCGGCTTGGCGAACTGGCCGGCCATGCGACCGACCTTGATCACCGGGACCTTGGCGGCATAGGTCAGCACCACCGCCATCTGCAGCATCACCCGGAACGTGTCGCGGATGTTGTCGGCGGAAAATTCGGCGAAACTTTCGGCGCAGTCGCCGCCCTGCAAGAGAAACGCCTTGCCTTCGCCGGCAAGCGCAAGCTGCCGCTTCAGCGTCCGTGCCTCGCCGGCAAAGACCAGCGGCGGATATTTCGAAAGCTGCGCCTCAACCGTGGCCAGTGCCGCCTGATCGGGGTAGTCCGGCATCTGGACCCGCGGTTTCGCGCGCCATGCCGACTTTGTCCAACCCTTGCCCATCCTGCTCCTCCGGTCTTTTGCAGATCGGGCTGCGGTATACGCCCGCACCCGCGCCATTGCAAAGGCCGATTGGACGAAGATCGGGCGAAAACCACCGCTTTCGGCTCTTGCGGCGGGCATGAATATGCGATTGCATGGACCGCAAACGACATATTCAGGTCGCAGACATGACGCTCGCGCCGCGCAAGGCCACCCAGACGCAGAAGACCACGGACGCAAGACGCTTTGTCTTCGTGCTTCTCGACAAGTTCACGATGATCAGCTTTGCCGGCGCGATCGAGCCGTTGCGGATCGCCAACCGCGTCTCGGGCGAGGCGCTGTACGCATGGGTCCTTTGCGGCGAGGGCAGCGAGAAATCCTGTTCCAACGGCGCGACTTTCCGGCTGGAACTCGGCCTGGAAGAAATGGACCGCGAGGACACGATTCTGGTCTGCGGCGGTCTTGACATCCAGCGCACCACCACGAAGGGCGTGGTCAACTGGCTTCGGCGCGAGGCGCGGCGTGGCGTCACCATCGGCGGCATCTGCACCGGGGGGCATGCCCTGGCCAAGGCCGGGCTTCTGGACGGGCGGAAAGCCACCATCCACTGGGAAAACCAGGACGGTTTCGCCGAGGAATTCGAGGATGTGAAGCTGACGAAATCCGTCTACGTCATGGACGGCAACCGCTGGACGACGGCGGGCGGGATCTCCTCGATCGACCTGATGCTGAAGATCATCGCCAACGACCATGGCGAGGATCTGGCCAATACCGTGGCTGACCAGATGATCTATTCCACCATCCGCACCGACCAGGACACCCAGCGCCTGTCGATCCCGACGCGGATCGGGGTGCGGCATCCGAAACTCAGCCAGGTCATCCAGATGATGGAGGGCAACATCGAGGACCCGATGTCGCCCGCCGACCTGGCCGAGGAAGTGGGGATGTCGACCCGACAGCTTGAACGCCTGTTCCGCCGCTATCTCAACCGCAGCCCCAAGCGGTATTACATGGAACTTCGGCTGCAAAAGGCGCGTAACCTGCTGATGCAGACCGACATGAGCGTGATCAACGTGGCGCTGGCCTGCGGCTTCGCCTCGCCCTCGCATTTCTCGAAATGCTACCGCAGCCACTACTCGACCACTCCCTATCGTGAGCGCGGCACACAGGGCATGCCGGGGGCGGTGTCGGTGCGACTGTCGATCTGACGCGCGGCCAGAGGTTAAGCCTTCGCAATCGTCCAGGCCCAAGATGTTGATTTCATGTGTCCAGAAAGGCTGTCCATGCGTGGACAGCTATTGGACCGGCGCCATCCGGTAGACCGCCCCATCGTAGACCGACAGGAACCAGATCGACCCGTCCGGGGCCTCGACCACGTCGCGGACCCGCCCGGTTTCCGGCGCGCTGATCCGCTCCTCGGCGAACCCGGTCGCGGCCGGAGTGTCGGGATCGAGACGCCCCAGGAAGTCCGAATTCAGCGACCCGAAAAAGATGTCCCCCCGCCACTCCGGCACCAGCTTGCCCGAATAGACCATCAACCCCGACGGCGCGATGGACGGGTCCCAGTAATGCAGCGGCGGCTCCATCCCGTCCTTCACCTGCCCCTCGCCGATCCGGTCGCCGATGTAGTCGATCCCGTAGCTGACGACCGGCCAGCCATAGTTCTTCCCCGCCTCCGGCGCGTTCAGCTCATCCCCGCCCCGCGCCCCGTGTTCGACCGTCAGCAGCCGCCCCGAAAGGTCCAGCGCCGCCCCCTGGATGTTCCGGTGCCCCAGCGACAGCACCCCGGGCAACCATGGCTCCCGCGTGGTGGCCGGACTGCCGTCGCGGTTCAAGAGGATGACCTTGCCGACGGCAAGCATCGGATCCTGCGCCTGCAGGCCCTCCGGCCCGGTGCCCCGGTCGCCCGTCGTCAGCGCGATCCTGCCATCCGGCATCTCGACCAGACGCGACCCGAACTGCAGACCACCCGGGAAAGCCTCGCCCAGAAACACTGTCGCGAACTCCTCCAGCCGGGTGCCGTCCGCCGCGAGCCGCCCCTTGCCCGCGGCAGTCGCGCCACCGGTCCCGACAGGAGCGGCGAAGCTGAGCCAGACCTCGCGGCTGGTCGCGAAATCTGCCGGAATCATGACGTCGAGAAGGCCGCCCTGACCTTCGGCATAGACCTCGGGCAGGCCCGCGACGGGCTGGGCCGACCCTTCCCGCGCCAGAAGCAGGCGGCCGCCCCGTTCGGTGACCAGAATGGCCCCGTCCGGCAGGATCGCCACTCCCCAGGGTTCGTCCAGACCTTGCAGGATCGGAGAGATCCGCATGGCCCCCGCAGATGTCGCAACGTCACTTCCGGACGCCACAGACGGAAGGATCGTCACCAGCGCCGCAAGCAGGGTTCCCTTCAGCATCTGCGCCTCCATCGAAGAACTGTCGCGGCAGTGCCCGGCCGCAGGTACACGTCGCACAGATAGTGCGCGACTGCAGTCGGTCGAGCCGACAGCGCAAAGCGCGTCGACACAGTGTCGCCAAAGGAGGGCTTCCCTTTTCCATTGCGCCACACTACGGTCTGGGCAGGATTTCGATCCAACATGGGAGACATAACCAAATGAAGAAACTACTGCTGGCCGCTTCGGCCTGCGCGCTGATGGCTGGTGCCGTTGCTGCCGAGGAAGTCAAGATCGGCATCCTGATCGGGTTCACTGGCCCCATCGAATCGCTGACCGGTCACATGGCCAATGCAGCGGAGGCCGCGATGGCCGAGGTCAATGCCTCGGGCAAGGCGAAGAACACCTATTCGTCGGTCCGCGGCGACTCCACCTGCACCGATGCGGCGGCTGCAACGGCTGCGGCAGAGCGCATGATCACCGCCGAAGGCGTGAAGGCGATCATCGGCGGCGACTGCTCTGGTGTCACCCGTGCCGTGCTGACCAACGTCGCCATGCCGAACGGCATCGTGATGGTGTCGCCCTCGGCCACCTCGCCCGCGCTGACCTCCGACCCGGACAACGGCCTGTTCTTCCGCACCGCGCCCTCGGATGCGCGCGAAGGCGAAGTGATGGCCGACATCCTGACGGAAAAGGGTGTGAAATCGATTGCGCTGACCTATTCCAACTCGGATTACGGCAAGGGCTTGGCTGAAGCCATCGCCACCGCCTTCACCGCCAAGGGCGGCACCGTGACGATCAACGCAGCCCATGACGATGGCAAGGCCGACTATTCGGCTGAAGTCGCTGCGCTGGCGGCGGCTGGCGGCGATCTGCTGGTGGTGGCGGGCTATCTGGATCAGGGCGGCAAAGGCATCATCCAGGCCGCTCTCGACACCGGCGCCTTCACCACCTTCGGCCTGCCGGGCGGCATGGTGGGCGACAGCCTGCCGGCGGCGATCGGCCCGGCGCTGGACGGATCCTACGGCCAGGTGGCCGGCTCGGATTCCGCGGGTGCAGCGGTTCTGGCGGAAATGGGCAAGGCCAACACCCCGCCCTATGACGCCACGTCGCCCTACACGATGGAAAGCTACGACGCTGCCGCGCTGATCATGCTGGCGATGGAGGCCACTGGCTCGACCGATTCCAATGTGTACAAGGAAAAGATCATGGAAATCGCCAACGGACCGGCCGACGGTTCGGGCGTCAAGATCCTTCCTGGTGAGTTGGGCAAGGCGCTGGAGCTGATCGCTGCGGGCACTGCCATCGACTACGACGGCGCCTCGGGCGTGACCCTGATCGGGCCGGGTGAATCGGCGGGCCGCTATCGCCAGTTCGAGATCAAGGGCGGCAAATACGAGACCGTCCAGTACCGTTGATCCGCCAGGGGTCTGAGACCAGAACGGCACGGCCCGGGCGATGACCCCGGGCCGTTGCACAAGAAAAGGCCCCCCGCCCGCGAGACCGGGATCAAGGAGGAGCCGCGACAGGGGAAGCACATGATCAGGGTCGAAGAGCTGCACAAGCATTTCGGCGGCTTTCACGCCGTTGACGGCGCTACGCTGGAGATCAGGACCGGGTCGATCACCGGGCTGATCGGGCCAAACGGGGCCGGCAAAACCACGCTTTTCAACGTGATCGCCGGGCGCTATCCGGCCACCAGCGGCCATGTCTACATGGACGGCGAGGACATCACCGGACTGCCGCCGCATCGGCTCTTTGACAAGGGCCTGCTGCGCACCTTCCAGATTGCGCATGAATTCGGCAGCATGACCGTGCACGAGAACCTGATGATGGTTCCGGCACGGCAATCGGGCGAAAAGCTGTGGAACGCGCTCTTCTCACGGGGCCAGGTCGCGGAGGAAGAGGAGCGCATCCGCCGCCGCGCCGACGAGGTGCTGGAGTTCCTGACGATCAGCCATATCGCCGACCAGAAGGCCGGGATGATCTCGGGCGGGCAGAAGAAACTGGTGGAACTGGGGCGCACGATGATGGTCGATGCCAAGATCGTCTTTCTGGACGAGGTGGGGGCAGGCGTGAACCGCACGCTGCTGAACACGATCGGCGATGCGATCGTCCGCCTGAACAAGGAGCGCGGCTATACTTTCTGCGTCATTGAACACGACATGGATTTCATCGCGCGGCTTTGCGATCCGGTGATCTGCATGGCCGAGGGCAAGGTGCTGGCCGAGGGCACGGTGGACGAGGTCAAGAACGACGAGCGGGTGATCGAGGCCTACCTGGGCCGGGGCCTGAAGAACAAGTTGAAAGAGGAAGCCGCGCATGGCTGAGCCGTTCCTGATCGGCGAGAACATGACCGGCGGCTACGGCGCGGTCGACATTCTGCATGACTGCACGCTGTCGGTCGAGCCAGGCGAGATCGCTGTCATCGTCGGCCCGAACGGGGCAGGCAAGTCGACCGCGATGAAAGCGGTATTCGGCATGTTGAAGCTGCGTCAGGGGTCGGTCCGGCTGGGGGGCGAGGACATCATCGGACTGACCCCGCAGGCGCGCGTCCGCAAGGGCATGGGGTTCGTGCCGCAGACCCACAACATCTTCACCGGCATGACGGTGGCGGAAAACCTGGAAATGGGTGCCTTCATCCGCGCGGACGGGGGCATCCAGACCACGATGGAACAGATCTACGACCTGTTCCCGATCCTGCGCCAGAAGCGCCATCAGAAGGCGGGCGAGCTGTCGGGCGGCCAGCGCCAGCAGGTCGCCGTCGGCCGGGCGCTGATGACCCAGCCGCGCGTCCTGATGCTGGACGAACCGACCGCAGGCGTCAGCCCGATCGTGATGGACGAGCTTTTCGACCGCATCATCGAGATCGCCCGCAGCGGCATTTCCATCCTGATGGTGGAACAGAACGCACGGCAGGCGCTGGAGATCGCCGACAAGGGTTTTGTCCTGGTGCAGGGCCGCAACCGTTACACCGACACCGGGAAGGCCCTGCTTGCCGACCCGGAAGTCCGCAAGTCGTTCCTCGGGGGCTGAGCCATGGATATCCTCAACGCCCTCACGGCTTTCCTGAACTTCATCGTGGTGCCGGGCCTTGCCTACGGCAGCCAGCTGGCGCTGGGGGCCCTTGGGATCACGCTGATCTTCGGTGTCCTGAGGTTCTCCAACTTCGCCCATGGCGATACGATGGCATTCGGCACGGCCTTCGTGATCCTGTTCACCTGGTGGTTCCAGTCGATGGGCATCACGGCTGGCCCCTTGCCCACCGCCCTACTGGCCCTGCCCTTCGGCATCCTTGCGACCATCGCGATGATGCTTGCGACCGACCGGGTGGTCTATCGCTATTACCGGCAGGTTCGCGCCAAGCCGATCATCCTGGTCATCGTGTCCACCGGGGTGATGTTCGTGATGAACGGCCTCGTGCGCATGATCATCGGCACATCGGAACAGAACTTCACTGACGGTGCGCGGATGATGCTGAACCCGCAGGACTTCAAGACCTGGACCGGGCTGGCCGAACCCTTGGCGATCAAGACCACGCAGGCGATCTCGCTGGCGGCCGCGGTGATCTGCTGCGCGCTGCTGTTCTGGTTCCTGCAGAAGACCCGCACCGGCAAATCGATGCGGGCCTATTCCGACAACGAGGATCTGGCGCTGCTGTCGGGCATCAGCCCCGAGCGTGTGGTGATGATCACCTGGATCATTGCAGGCACCCTGGCGACCATCGCGGGGACGCTTTACGGGCTCGACAAATCCTATCGCGGGGTCGTCTATTTCAGCTTGCTGATGCCGATGTTCGCGGCCGCCATCGTGGGCGGGCTCGGCTCACCGCTTGGCGCGGTTGTCGGCAGCTTCATCGTCGCCTTCTCCGAACTGATCGTGACGAGCGCCTGGAAGAAGATCCTCGGCTATCTCGTTCCGCCCGAATGGCTGGGCGACGGGCTGTATCAGGCGCTGTCGACCGACTACAAGGTCGCGGTCAGCTTCGGTATCCTGATCATCGTTCTCCTTTTCCGCCCGCAGGGCATTTACGGAGGCAAGTGAAATGGCCCGGTATCGCAACCTGTTGCTCTTCGCGGGCGTGGCGCTTCTGTTCATTCTGACCGGAGTGTTCCAAAGCTGGAACCTGTCGCTGAACATCCTGAACCTTGCCCTGCTGTCCTGCATCATGGCCATCGGGGTGAATATCCAGTGGGGTTATGCCGGCCTTTTTTCAACCGGGATCGTCGGGTCGGTGGCACTTGGCGGGCTGGCCGTTGTGCTGGTCTCGGCCAACCCGGTGCCGGCGGGCTGGGCGGCAGGCGGGCCGCGCATCTTCGGCGCGCTTGCCTTTGGGGCGGCGGCCATCGCCGTTGCGGTCTGGCTGTACAACCGGCTGAAGCCGGGCACCAACCGGGCGCTTGCCCTGGCGCTGTATCTCGTCGTGGCCTTCTTCATCTACCGCTTCATTCTGGATGCCGGTGTCCTGGGGGTCGAGGCGAACAACCCCGCCCAGGCCGGCAATATCGGCGGGCTTGGGCTGAACTCGCTTGTCGCCTGGCCGGTGGGTGCGCTGCTGGCCGCAGCCGCCGCCTGGGTCATCGGCAAGATCGCCCTTGGCCTGCGTGAGGATTACCTGGCCATCGCCACCCTCGGCATCGCCGAGATCATCGTGACCGTGCTGCGCAACGAGGACTGGCTGGCGCGCGGCGTGAAGAACCTGATCGACCTGCCCCGCCCCTGGCCGGTGCCCTATGAGGTCGACCTGCAGGTCAACCCGGCCTTCCTTGACCCGGTGGCCAGCCTGGGACTCGACCCGGTCACCGCCTCGACGATCTTCGTCAAGCTCCTCTATGCGACCATGTTCGGCCTCGTGCTGGTCCTGCTGGTCTGGGGCTGCGAGCGGGCGCTGAACAGCCCCTGGGGCCGTATGGTCCGCGCCATCCGCGACAACGAGATTTCCGCCGCGGCGATGGGCAAGGACGTGAAGTTCCGCCATCTGCAGATCTTCATCATCGGCTCTGCCGTCGTTGGTCTGGCGGGGGCAATGATGACCTCGATGGAGGGGCAGTTGACGCCGCCCTCCTACCTGCCCCTGCGCTTTACCTTCCTGATCTGGGTGATGGTCATCGTCGGCGGGTCGGGCAACAACTGGGGCTCGATCCTGGGCGGCCTGCTCATCGGCTGGCTTTACCTTGCGGTCGAGTTCCTCGGCCCGCAGATGATGCAGATCCTGACCGCCGGGCTGCCTGAGGGGAACCTCAAGGATCACCTGCAGGACACCGCCGCGCAGATGCGGCTGCTGACCCTTGGGGTGGTGCTGCTGGTCGTGCTGCGCTTTGCGCCGAAGGGGCTGATCCCCGAGAAGTGACCGGAGAGCGGCCAGGTGCAATGCCTGGCCGCGACATTCTGTGTCGCAAATTCTCATGACCTGTGCCGCCTGCCCCGGCATGGTGCGCAAAACCTGACAGTGCGGAGAGACTTGCGATGAAGACCCATGCGCGCGTGGTGGTGATCGGGGGCGGCGTCGTCGGTTGCTCGGTGCTTTACCACCTGACCAAGCTCGGCTGGTCCGACGTCATGCTGATCGAACGATCGGAACTGACCAGCGGGTCGACCTGGCACGCGGCGGGCGGGTTTCATACGCTGAACGGCGACACGAATATGGCCGCCCTGCAGGGCTACACGATCCGGCTTTACAAAGAACTTGAGGCGATCACCGGCATGTCCTGCGGCTTGCACCATGTCGGCGGCGTCACACTTGCCGACAACGCGGCCCGGTTCGAGATGCTGAAGGCCGAGCGCGCCAAGCATCGCTACATGGGGCTGGACACCGAAATCCTGTCGCCTGCCGAGATCTCCAAGCTGACCGATGGCCTCGTCAACGTCGACGGCATCCTTGGCGGGCTTTACGACCCGCTGGACGGCCACCTTGACCCCTCGGGCACCACCCACGCCTATGCCAAGGCTGCGCGGATGGGCGGGGCCGAGATCGTGCTGCACAACCGGGTGCTCGAGACCAACCCGACCAAGGACGGCTGGGAGGTCGTCACCGAAAAGGGCACGGTGCATTGCGAGCATCTGGTGAACGCGGGCGGATTGTGGGCGCGGGAAATCGGGGCAATGGCCGGGGTTTACCTGCCTTTGTTGCCGATGGCGCACCAATACCTCGTCACCGACGACATCCCGGAGATCATGGACATCCTGAAATCGGGCCGAGAATTCCCCCATGTGATGGACCCGGGTGGCGAAAGCTATCTGCGCCAGGAGGGTCGCGGCCTCTGCATCGGTTTCTATGAAAAGCCCTGCGAGCCCTGGTCGGTCGACGGCACGCCCTGGGACTTCGGGCACGAGCTGCTTAACGAACAGTTCGACAAGATCGAGGATTCGGTGAACTTCGCCTACCGCCGGTTCCCGGTGCTGGAACGGTCCGGCGTCAAGCGGGTGATCCACGGGCCGTTCACCTTCGCCCCCGACGGCAACCCGCTGATCGGCCCGGTGCAGGGCCTGAAGAACTACTGGTCGGCCTGCGCGGTCATGGCAGGCTTCAGCCAAGGCGGCGGCATGGGTCTGGCGCTGGCGCAATGGATGATCGAGGGCGAGGTCGAGCGTGACCCGCGCGGCTTCGACGTGTCGCGTTTCGGGACCTGGACCTCACCCGGCTACACCGTGCCGAAGGTGATCGAGAACTATCAGATGCGCTTCTCGGTCAGCTATCCGAACGAGGAACGCCCCGCCGCGCGCCCCTTCCGCACCACGCCGATGTACGAGGTGATGGACAAGATGAACGCGGTCTGGGGCCAGCAATACGGGCTGGAGGTGGTGAACTACCATGCGCTGCCGGGCGAGCCGCGCTATGAGACGCCGACCTTCAAGCGGTCGAACGCCTGGGAGGCGACGCGTCAGGAAGTCATGGCGGTGCGTGAAGGCGTCGGCATCAACGAATTGCAGAACTTCGGCAAATATCTGGTCAAGGGTGCCGGCGCGCGGGCCTGGCTGGACCGGATCATGGCGGGCCGAATCCCGCAGCCGGGCCGCCTGTCGCTGACCCCGATGCTGGCGCATTCGGGCAAGATCATCGGCGATTTCACCGTGTCCTGCCTGAGCGAGACCGAGTTCCAGCTGACCGCCAGCTATGGCGCGCAAGGCTGGCATCAGCGATGGTTCGAGCAACATCAAGAACCGGGCGTAACTGTCCAGAACATATCGGATTCCCGGTCCGGCTTCCAGATCGCCGGGCCGAAAGCGCGGGACCTTCTGTCGCGCGTCACCCGGTCGGATGTGTCTGGCCAGGCGTTCAAGTTCATGGACGTGCGGCGCATGACCGTCGGCATGGCCAACTGCATCGTGCAGCGCGTCAGCTACACCGCCGACCTCGGCTATGAGATCTTCTGCGACCACATGTCGGTCCGCCACCTGTGGGATGTGCTGTCGGCAGCCGGCACGGACCTTGGCCTGCGCCCTTTCGGGATGCGGGCGATGATGTCCTTGCGGCTGGACAAGTGGTTCGGCTCCTGGGGGCGCGAGTTCTCGCCCGACTACACTCCGGCGGAAACCGGCCTCGACCGCTTCATCGCCTGGAACAAGCCCGCCGACTGGATCGGCAAGGCCGCCGCGACGAAGGAAAAGGCGGAAGGGCCGAAGCGCAAGCTGGTGTCGATCATCGTGGATGCCACGGACGCGGACGTGGTGGCATGGGAGCCGATCTGGCTGGACGGTTCCGTCGTCGGCTGGTGCACCAGCGGCGGCTACAGCCACTGGACCGGCAAGTCGGTGGCGCAGGGCTTCATCCCGGCTGACCGGGTGCAGGACGGGCTGGAACTCGAGGTGGAAATCCTTGGCGAGCGCCGCCCGGCGCGGGTGCATCTGGCAGCTCTGTGGGACGACGGAGGCCGGATGCGCGGCTGAGAGCCTTGACAGGCTGGCCGCGTCCGCCAGACTGCCCTGATGCCCCCCGTCGTGCATATTCTGATCCTCGCTGCCGGGGCCTCATCCCGGATGCGGGGGGCTGACAAGCTGCTGCAAAGCCTGGACGGCAAGCCGATCCTGCGGCGGGTGGCAGAGACGGCGCTTGCCACCGGCGCGCCGGTCAGCGTGGCTCTTCCGGTCGGCGCGAAAGCCCGCCGGTTCGCGCTTTCCGGTCTTGGCGTGAAGGTCGTCGAGGTCGCCGACGCGACGCTTGGCATGTCGCGGTCGCTTGTCCGGGGGGTTGCGGTGATCGCGGCGGGGAAAGCCGGTCCCGAGGACGGGATCATGATCCTGCCGGCAGACATGCCGGACTTCACGGCAGAGGCGCTGGCGCGGCTTGTCGCGTGCCATGCCGAGGAGCCGCAGTGGATATGGCGCGGTGGGACCGAACATGGCCAGGCCGGTCACCCGACCATCTTCCCGCGCGATCTGTGGCCGGCGCTGCTGGCCGTGACCGGGGACGAAGGCGGGCGGTCTGTGGTGCAGGCGCAACCCGAACGGGTCAGGATTCTGCCTCTGCCCGGCAAGATGGCCACACTGGACCTGGATACCCCCGAAGACTGGGCGGCCTATCTTGGCCGCCCGGCTTGATCGCCTGCGACCAGAACCTTCGCCTCATGCGCCTTCAGCGACAGCCGCGCCGCCGGGAAGGCGTCGGCGTTCAGGGCGAGTTCGGGGAAGAGATCCAGCACTTCGCTGCGCGCCGCCTGATCGAGGGCGGACAGGGTCCGCTCCGCCGGCTGGAAGCTTTCGGTCCAGATACCGTCCGACAGCACGATTTCGTGCCTATCAAAAAGGATGTGAACATATGTCACCCCGTCGACCGGCACCGCCCTTGTGACCTCTGCCAGACCGACCAGATACTTGGCCGGGACCAGAACTTCGCTTTCGCCAAAGTACATCTCGGCCCGCGCGCCTTCGATCAGCACGCGGTGTTGCGGCGACACCAGCATCGAGCGTTCCGGTCCCGCCGCCCCCAGCGCACCGCGGCCGATGCGGATCGGGTGCAGTTCGGGGCGGGCCTGTAGCTCGAGACGCGAAAGTCGGCGCTGGCCGACCCAGCGCAGGGGTTGCGCCCCGTTGTCCCGGGTCAGCACCATTTCGCCAGGCTGCAAAGCCTCGACCGCGACCTCACCTCGCGCGGTCATGATCCGGGTGCCCGGGGTGAAGCAGACGATCACCAGGCTTTCGATGTCGGTGAAGGTCAGCGTGCCAATGACCGGAAAGGCCGGACCAGGCCCGAAGAAGGTGATCGTGCCGTTCTCGCCGTTCAGCGGATCATAGGTCACATCGATCCGTGTCCAGCCGAAGCCGGTGATGTCGACCGTCAGGGTATCGTTGTCGGCGCCGCTGTTGCCGCCATCCACCGATTCCGCGCCAAGGACATCGTTCAGCGCGCCGGTGTAGCTGACAAAGATCCGATCCTGATCGGCACCGCCGAACAGTTGGTCCGTCCCGGAGCCACCGTAAAGGCTGTCCTGTCCGGTGCCGCCGACAATGGTGTCGTTATTGGCCCCGCCGTAAAGACGGTCGTTGTCCGCGCCACCATAGATCAGATCGTTGCCCGTACCGCCGATGACCGTGTCGTCGCCAGCATCACCGAACAGCGAGTCCGATCCGCCAATTCCATCGATCGAGTCGTTGCCGTCTCCGCCGTAGATCACGGTCGTATAGACATCGTTGCCTAGGTAATTTTCGCCAGCGGCACCGATCAGTGTGTCGCCGAATCTCGACCCGAAGATGCCGTCGATCGTGCCGTCGGTGGTATCTCCAGCCGCGTAGCCCCCTCTCAACGAGCTGTTTTGAATGTCGACGTATACCTCTGCGTTGGAATCCCTGTAGTCGAAATAGTCCAGCTGAGCGCCGCCATAGAGGGTGTCGTTGCCGTCGCCGCCCGCCAGCGTGTCGTTTCCGTCATTGCCGAACAGGGAATCGCCCCCCGCACCGCCGCCGATCCAGTCTTCCCCAGTTCCACCCCTCAGGGTGTCGACCCCAGCCCCGCCATACAGCGAGTCGCGTTCGGCGCCACCGTCCAGCAGGTCGTTGCCGTCATCGCCATAAAGGGTATCTGCGCCATTGTCGCCAAAAAGCTGGTCGCCGTCGGTCCCGCCGTAGATCAGGTCAGCATCATTGCCGCCGTAAAGAATATCGGTTCCGATGTCGCCATAAAGGGTATCTGCGCCATTGTCGCCAAAAAGCTGGTCGCCGTCGTTCCCGCCGAACAGCTGGTCGACATCATCCCCGCCAAGCAGGGTGTCGGCACCAACACCGCCAAACAGACTGTCGACGCCAAGGCCGCCATACAAGCGGTCGGTCCCGGCGTCGCCATACAGCGTGTCCGCGCCCGCATCGCCATAAAGCGAATCGGTGTCGTTGCCGCCATAGATGCGATCGCCGTCGTTGCCGCCGAAAATGGTGTCGTTGTTGTTGTCGCCGTAAAGCGTGTCCAGCCCGTCATTGCCGAACACGCTGTCGGTGCCGTCACCGCCATACACGAGATCATTGGCCGTCAGTCCGCGCAGTATGTCACTGCCGCCGTTGCCATAGATCACATCGTTGAAGTTGTCATCAACGTCGCCGACAAGACTGTTGGCACCGTTGCCGCCGGTAAGTGTTGCCATCCTCTTCGTCCCTCTGCCTCAGCGACGCCCAGCCCTGGTTTTTTTCCAAACTCTGGCCTGACAGCGAAGGGTCAACGCCTGTTGACCGCGCAGCATTCCAGACTTGGTGGCTACCGTCGTCCACTCATACACTTCACATCCTAACGGAATACTACAGGTTGATCGCTCAGAAAGCTAGGCCAGCGGCCTCAGATTCCGTGATCGTGCGCCGCGATTGGCCATACGTCGCCCGTCCCGCCGAGGTCTTGAGCTCCGGGAACAGCTCAAGGATCTCCAGCCGCTGCGCGTTGCCGATCCCCTTCAGCGAAGTGTCGTCGGGATGGAAGGTCTCGGTCCAGACACCATTGCTGAGAACCACTTCGTGCCGGTCGCACATGAAATGGATGTAGGTCGTGCCGCTTGACTGCACGGTATGCACCCCCTGCGCGGCCAGATGCTTGGCCGCGACCAGAACTTCCCGTTCGCTGTAGCGCACCGAAACCCTAGAATTGGTGACCAGGACGCGATGGTTCGGCGACACCATCATGTCGCGTTCCGGAAGGCCCTTGCCCAGCGAGCCCTGCTGGATGAAGATCGGAAGCAGATGCGGATCGGCCTGGAAGTCGTGCAGGAACATCTGCGTCTTGCCAACCCAGCGCACGGACTGGATCCCGTTGTCGCGGGTCACCACGCGGTCGCCCGCCGAGATCATCTCGACCGGAACCTCGCCGCGCTGCGTGGTGATCAAGGTTCCCGGGGTAAAGCAGGGTGTGGCGCGCGGAGCGGTCCCGGCCTTCGTCTCCGGCAATTCAAACCCGTTCTGCATCATGATCCTGCACTTTCCGCGGCCGGCACCTTTGCCACCAGAAACCCGGCAGTGCCCCAAGCCTGAATAGCCTTCCCGCCGGGGGTGAGAAAAGCGGAAAATTCTTTGTAAACAAGGTGAAAAAGGGCACGATTCAGCCAAAGCGTGCATCGGCGCGCGCCTGGTTGTCACCCGCCCGCCCGGTCCGGCATGAGGGGCGCCAGATCACCGGTGGCTAAAGCCTTTGCGCACAACCTGTTTCAATTTAGACGTGCATTCACAGCGTGGCTTCACCCGATGAGCGTCAGATCGCCATGCAACCGGATGTTGATCGGCGTCCGACCGCGCAGGCCAGCAAATGTCCGCGTGCCCCGCGCAGCAGTGTTTCCGCAATCGGCAGTAACTGCATGGCTTGGGCCGGACTGGACTGCATCCGGCGCAGGCCAGACCGAATCGACTGGGGTCGCGACCGATCCGGGATGAGTGGTGCCCGAGGCGAGACTCGAACTCGCAAGCCTTGCGGCGGAGGATTTTGAGTCCCCTGCGTCTACCATTCCACCACTCGGGCCACCGGCGGCAGATGTAGAACCAGCCGGGCGCGGCGTCAATGCAGGGTCAGAGCGCGTCGGTCCGAAACGTGTCGCAATCGGCCATCTGGCCTGACTGGAGCCCGGTCATGAACCAGCGTGACCGCTGTTCCGAGGTGCCGTGGGTGAAGGTATGCGGCATCGGGCGCTGGCCCGCATTGCGTTGCAGCGTGTCGTCGCCGATCTGACGGGCGGCGTTGACCGCCTCTTCCAGATCGCCGCGTTCGACCACCCCCAGCGTCTGCGCCGCCTCGCGCGCCCAGATGCCGGACAGGCAGTCGGCCTGCAATTCGATCCGGACCGAGATCGCGTTCGATTCCTGCTCGCTGACCTGCTGGCGGAGCTCGTTTGCCTGACCGAGGATGCCAAGCTCGTTCTGGATATGGTGGCCGACTTCATGCGCAACCACATAGGCCGCGGCAAAGTCTCCGTTCGCTCCCAGACGCCTGGTCAGCGTGGTGAAGAAAGCGGTGTCGAGGTAGACCTTCCTGTCCTCCGGGCAGTAGAACGGTCCGGTCGCCTCGGACGCGCCGCCGCAAGCCGAGCGCGTACCATCCCTGAACAGGACAAGCGTGGCAGGGCGGTAGGATCGGCCGAGTTGGTCCTGGAAGACACGGGTCCAGATTTCCTCGGTATCGGCCAGGACGACCGAGACGAAATCGCCCTCGGCCTGATCCTCGGCAGTCAGTTCGACCGGGGCGCCGGTCGAGGCGGTGCCATCGATGGTGCCGAGAAGCTGACTGGGATCGACCCCAAGAAACATCGCGATGAGAACGACGATGATTGCCCCCGCCCCGCCGATCCCCGCGATCTGCCCACCGCCCCCGCCCGCGCGGCGCCGGTCTTCGATGTTGGAACTTTGCCTGCGACCGCGCCACTGCATCCTGTCACCCCTTCATCGCACCGCCGTTCACGCCGGAAAACCGGACCACACCCCGCAAAAGCAAGGCCTTTGCCTGCAGGGTCGCGAACCCTGAACCATCTTGCCCAGGGCCCCGTCGAAAATCCTAGCGCCAGCAGGCCGATACCGGAAGCCGGAAAGCACGGCTTCGGGCGCTGGCCGTCCCGCCCCCTTTTCCTCGGGCGTGCCCGGGCCTATGGTCGCAGGGCTTCCTGCTTCAGCACGAGAACCGAAATGTCCCTGTCCCGTCCGATCCTGATTCTTCTGGCCACCCTGGGCTCGGCTGCCCTGCTTGGCGGGGCCTTTGCCTTCGAATATGTCGGCGGGCTCGCGCCATGCCAGTTGTGCATCTACCAGCGTTGGCCCCATGCGGCGGCAATCGTGATCGGCCTTGTCGCACTGGCGACCGGCTGGCGCGGACTGGCCTGGCTTGGCGGGCTGGCAGCCCTGACCACCGCGGGCGTCGGCGTCTTCCATGTCGGCGTCGAGCAAGCCTGGTGGGAAGGTCTGGCCACCTGCACTGCGGGCTCGATCGAGGGCATTTCGACTGCCGACCTCCTGGATCCGTCGAAGGACGTCGCCGCAGTGGTGCGCTGCGACGAGATCGCATGGTCACTGCTGGGGGTTTCCATGGCAGGGTGGAACGCGATCCTGTCGCTGGCCCTTGCCGGCCTCTGGCTCAAGGCGGCACGCACCCTCTGATCCCGATCCCGACCTTCTTCCCGACCGTCCCGCGCCGGACAGTGCCGGCATCGGGGCCGCCTCGCTGAACGCCCCCCGTACGAATTCCTGAAAGGCGCAAACAGACGGGCTGGTTGCGCGATGTTGCTCAACCGTCGGCACGTGGCGAACCACCGAAAAGCCGGGCGTGTTCCTGGATTGCGAAGCGGTCGGTCATCCCGGCGACATAGTCGGCCACAACGCGGGCCAGGCGCGTCTCATCCGGGGCCGCCGCCACGTCCGGCTGCCATTCGGGGGGCAAGAGCTTGGGGGCGTGCAGGAACAGCGGGAAAAGATCGTCGATGATCCGCGTGACCTCGGCCCTGACCGCCATCACGCTGGGCGCGCGATACATGCGCTGAAAGAGAAAGCTGCGCACCGCCTTGAGGTCCTGATAGAGCGGTTTCGAAAACCGGATGACCGTCGTGCCCATCTGGCGGATGTCATCGACGGTCCTCGGCTGCGCGCTGGTCAGGCGGTTCTGCGCGACCGCGATCACATCCTCGACCATGCGGCCGAAAACGCGGCGCAGGGCCTCGTGGCGGCGGCGCATCCTTTCCAGACCGGGGTAAGTGCGGTCCACCTCGTCAAAGGCGGGGCCGGTGACGGGCAGCTGCATCAGGTCGTCCTCGGTGAACAGGCCAGAGCGCAGGCCGTCGTGCAGATCGTGGTGCGAGTAGGCGACATCGTCGGCGATGGCGGCCACCTGCGCCTCGGCGCTGGCATGGGTATCCAGGCCAAGATCCCACTGGGCATTGACCTCGGCCAGGGCATAGGCGAGCGGCCCATCGCGCTTAGGGTCGGCGTTCGGGCCAAGGACCGGACCATTGTGTTTTGCAATGCCTTCAAGAGTTTCCCAGGACAAGTTCAAGCCGTCGAAATCAGCGTAGTGGCGTTCGAGCCGGGTCACGATCCGCAGCGCCTGTGCGTTGTGGTCAAAGCCGCCATGGGGCGCCATGAGGCGTTCCATCGCGTCCTCGCCGGTATGGCCGAAAGGCGTGTGGCCCAGATCATGCGCCAGGGCGACCGCCTCGGCCAGATCGGTGTTGAGGCCAAGCACGCCTGCGATGGTGCGGGCGACTTGCGCCACCTCGATCGTATGGGTCAGGCGGGTGCGGTAGTAGTCGCCCTCGTGTTCGACGAAGACCTGCGTCTTGTGCTTGAGCCTGCGGAACGCGCTGGAATGGATGATCCGGTCCCGGTCGCGCTGAAAGGGCGAGCGGAACGAGGACAGCCTTTCGGGCCAAAGCCTGCCGCGGCTGGCATCGGGTTGGCAGGCGAAAGGCGCGAGCATCGGGCTGTCCTTGTTCCGAACCGTCGGGTTCCATATATTCATCGCAACACCGGATGGATACGGGAACAGCCATGGAACTCACGCTGCCGCCGAAAGTGACCGCACCCAAGGTGACGGACCGGGCCTTCGCCCGGCTGGCCGAGATCGCCGAGGCGACGGGCCAGGTGAAACCCTTGCGCGTCGCCGTCGATGGCGGAGGGTGTTCGGGGTTCCAGTATTCGATCACTCTCGACGACCCGGCGCCGGACGACCTCGTTCTGGAGAAAGGCGGGCAACGGGTGCTGGTCGATCAGGTCAGCCTGCCGTTCCTGGCCAATGCCGTGATCGATTTCACCGACGAGCTGATCGGGGCGCGTTTCGTGGTGGAAAATCCCAACGCAAAGTCAAGCTGCGGCTGCGGGACCAGTTTTTCGCTGTGAACCCTCGCCCTTTGCGGGAGCCGGGCTAACTTTGTTGCGCTGCAGCAAAGGGAGGCGACATGCGGGTCTTGATGCTGGGATCGGCACCGATGGCGGCAGAGGCGCGGGACTGGCCGCGCGCTCCGTTCGATCTGGTGCTGGCAATCAACAACGCCTGGCGCATCCGCGCGGACTGGGACGTGGCAATCCACCCGCATGATTTCGCCGTTGAGCGCCGCGCCAAGGCCGGACCGGGCCAGCGTGTCGTAACGGAAACGGAGTTCGTGCCGGCCCAGAACTCTTTCGGCGGCTTTGTCTACGCTGGCGCAACAATGGCCTTTACCGCCGCATATTGGGCGCTTTACGCTTTGCAGCCAAAGGTGATCGCGGTCTATGGCTGCGACATGCATTATCCGGCGACGGGTCCGACGCATTTCTATGGCACCGGGGCTCCGGACCCGTTGCGCGCCGACATCACCCTGCGGTCGCTTGAGGCCAAGGCGGCGCGGCTGATGGTGCTGGCGGCACGGGTCGGCTGCGCCATGGTGAACCTGTCGCGGGGACCCTCGCGGCTGGTGTTTCCCCGCGCATCGCGCGAGGCGTCGGCGCACGCCAGTCCCCTGCCCTGGTGTCCGGACCTTGCCGCCGAGGCGCTGGCGCGGGAAGCGGAGCTTGGCTATCTGGTGCCCTCGGGTCGCTACTGGGAGGAGACGGATCGTTTCGATCCGCAGAAGCTGAGCGCGGTGGATGCGCTGTGGCTGCAGGCCGCGACACGGCGCTTGCGGCAGACGGCTTGAGCCTGCGGGCATCGGGGCCTAGGCTCGCGGAAACCGGAAGGGCCAGGCGATGAAACTCGCGACGTTCAACATCAACGGGATCAAGGCCCGTATCGAGGCCCTGCCGGCCTGGCTGGCCGAGACGGCACCCGACCTCGTGTGTCTGCAGGAGATCAAGTCGGTGGACGAGGCCTTCCCGCGCGAGGTGTTCGAGGCGCTGGGCTATCAGGTCGAGACGCACGGCCAGAAGGGCTTCAACGGGGTCGCGATCCTGTCGAAACTGCCGCTGCGCGATGTGCGGCGGGGCCTGCCGGGAGACGACACCGACCAACAGGCACGCTGGATCGAGGCGGTGGCGGATGCGGGGGACAAAACGGGGCGGCCGGTCCGGGTCTGCGGGCTCTACCTGCCGAACGGCAACCCGGCCCCGGGGCCGAAGTATGACTACAAGCTGGCCTGGATGGCGCGGATGGAGGTCCGCGTGCGGGACCTGTTGGCGGCGGAAGACTCGTTCGTCTGCCTGGGGGACTTCAACGTGATCCCGCAGGCGGCAGATGCGGCAAAGCCGGAGGCCTGGCGGACGGATGCGCTGTTCCTGCCTGAAAGCCGGGCGGCACTGCGGCGGATGGTGAACCTGGGGCTGACCGATGCGGTGCGGGTCCGCCAGCCCGGTCCGGGGGTCTACACGTTCTGGGATTACCAGGCAGGAGCCTGGGAGCGCAACAATGGCATCCGGATCGACCATGTGATGCTGTCACCCCAGATCGCCGACCGGCTGGAGGCGGTCGGGATCGACAAGGCCGTGCGGGGCGGCGAAAAGCCGAGTGACCATGTCCCGGTCTGGGTCAGGATCGCCGCCTGACTCGCAACCGTCCACACCGGACGCGGTCAAGGGTCTATCGTTTCCAACGGGTTGGCGGGCCGCATTCATGTGGACTTAACCCTGTTGCGGCCCATCGCGGGGACCAGAGCCGAAGGGTCCCGGGTCTGCGCGACGGGCGCGGTCAGAACCTGGGCTGGTCCGTCCGGGTGACGTCGTGGCCGTAAAGCCAGTCGAAGCGCGACAGCATCGCCCCCGGAGAAAGCCGTCCCAGAAGCCGCAGGCCGGTGTGGCCGATCAGCCGAGGCAGGCCCGACAGATGGTAGGCGCGGGCATTGGCGTTGGCGGCGGCGACGATGCGGGTGGTGCGGGGCTTGCGCTGCCCCTGATAGGCGGCGAGTGCGGCCGCGGCGCTGTCGTGGGTGGCCAGCGCCCGGGCCAGCACCCAGGCATCCTCCAGCCCCATGCAGGCCCCCTGCGCGAGAAAGGGGAGCGTCGGATGCGCGGCGTCGCCAAGAATCGCCACCCCGCCCTGCCCCATCGGTCGTACCCAGGTCCGGGCGACCTCGTGACGGAACAGGCCCCAGAGCCAGGGGTCCTCGACCGCGTCCAGCCAGCCTCTCACCCGGGGCGAGAACCCGGCAAAGGCGAGCCGGAGGTCCATGCTGTCGTCCCGAAGCGTCCAGCTTTCCTCGGCCCACTTCGCGCGCTCTTCCACCGCCACGATGTTGCGCATCGATCCGCCGCGCAGCGGATAGCTGACCAGATGGCGACCCGGACCCATGTGCAGCTCGGCCACCGGAGCGTCCGTCCGGTCGGCGGGGACGACGGCGCGCCAGGCGACCTGCCCGGTGAAGAAGGGCGCAGCCGGCCCGTTCAAGGCCGCGCGGATCCGGGAATGCAGACCGTCCGCGCCGATGAGGAGTGGGGTCTCGATACGCTCGCCCCGGTCCAGCAGCAGGGCAGGATGCGCACCGGAAAGATCGACCGTCTCGATCCGCGACAGAAGGCGCAGCGTCACCCCGGCATCTTGCGCACCCTTGAGCAGCAGGCCGATGAGATCGGCGCGGTGCAGGAAGTGATAGCCCTGGTCGGGGCGCAGGCGGGCGAGGTCCAGCCGGGTCACCGGATCTCCGGTCGGACCGTCGATCAGGACGATCGCCCCGGCCCGGGTCGAGGCCGCGTCAAGCGCCCCATGCAGCCCGAGGGCGCGCAGCACGCAGGCGCCGTTCGGCGAGATCTGCAGGCCAGCCCCCACGTCGCGGATCGCGTCGGCCTGTTCCAGGACGGTCACCGCGGCCCCGCGCAGGGCCAGCGCCCGCGCCACCGCAAGGCCCGCGACGCCTGCGCCGACGACGATGACCGACTGACCGATGAGACTCATTCCCGCGCCTCCGACATGACAACGCCGGACCAGCGGCCCGGCGTCAAGGACGCAGACTGTCGCGGGGGCGCCTCACTCGTCGCGGTGGACCTTTTCGCGGCGTTCATGCTTTTCCTGGGCCTCGAGCGTCATGGTGGCGATCGGCCTGGCGTCAAGACGTTTGAGACTGATCGGCTCCCCGGTCACTTCGCAATAGCCGAATTCGCCGTTGTCGATCCGGCGGAGCGCGGAATCGATCTTGGCGACCAGCTTGCGCTGCCGGTCGCGGGTCCGCAGTTCCAGCGCGCGGTCCGTCTCTTCGGAGGCACGGTCGGCGATGTCGGGGACATTGCGGGCGCTATCTTGCAGGGAATCGATCGTCTCGGCCGACTGGTCCAGCAATTCCTGCTTCCAGATCAGAAGCTTGCGCCGGAAATATTCAAGCTGTCGGTCGTTCATGAACGGCTCGTCCTCGGCGGGACGGTAATCGTCGGGCAGGAAAACCTCGGCCTTCATCGAAACACTCTCCTTGGCGCCGGATCGCTCCGACAGGTGGGCTTCTGTCATGGACGCGCTCCTGTTGCGGGGGCGTTTATCGCAAGGTCCGGCCAATGTCACTAGCGGTTGCGAGATTTTGTGGGCATGGGTAGGGTTTGTCGAAGGCCGGGAAACAGGATGTTGAAACTGTGATGAAATTCGGCACCACCGAGACCTATGTGGCGGCAGACGATCTGGCGATTGCGGTGAACGCGGCGGTCACGTTGCAACGACCGCTGCTGGTCAAGGGCGAGCCGGGAACGGGCAAGACGGAACTGGCGCGCCAGGTTGCGGCGGTGCTGGGGCTGCCGCTGATCGAATGGCATGTCAAATCCACAACCAAGGCGCAGCAGGGGCTTTACGAATACGACGCGGTCGGCCGCTTGCGCGACAGCCAGCTTGGGGATGCGCGGGTGCATGAAGTGCGGAACTACATCCGCAAGGGCAAGCTGTGGCAAGCCTTCGAGGCCGAGACGCGCGTTGTCCTGCTCATCGACGAGATCGACAAGGCGGATATCGAGTTTCCCAATGACCTGTTGCAGGAGCTCGACCGGATGGAGTTCCACGTCTATGAGACCGGCGAGATGGTCGCAGCACGGCACAGGCCGGTGGTGATCATCACCTCGAACAACGAAAAGGAATTGCCGGACGCCTTTTTGCGGCGGTGCTTCTTTCACTTCATCCGGTTTCCGGATGCGGACATGCTGGCGGGGCTTTGTTGCACAAATCGGCTGACGGTCGGACTGCCCCTTCTCCCGGACAGACCTATCCTGCGACCTTCGTGACTGGGATGCCGAGCGCGGTGTAGCCGTTCAGCACGGCGACACGAACCTGGAACTCGGCCACCTGGCGGTCGAAGTCCCGCGCCATGAGGCGCTGACCCAGCAGTTTCACACAGTGCATTTTCGTTTCTGCACGGCTCCGGCGGTGGTAGCCGCTCCATCGTCGCCAGAGCGCACGGCCAAGGTATTTCGACGCCCGCAATGCCTCGTTGCGCGCGACAGCGCCTGCGGTGGCAGTCTTCCACGGCTTGGCGTTCTTGCGCGGCGGAATGACGGCGGCAGCGCCCCGCTCGGCGATGGCATCATGGCACTTTCGTGTGTCGTAGGCCCCGTCGGCGGTGACGCTGGCGATGTCCTGATCGGCGGGGATCTGGGCCAACAGTTCGGGTAGCATGCCTCGCCGGTTCGCTCGAACCGGTGGCGCTTGCCGGCTCGACGTCGCCTATGTCGCTGCTGGTGACCTCGACCGCCCGGATCTCCAGTGTTTGCTCGTCGATCCCGAGGTGGACCTTTCGCCAGACGCGACGCTTCGGGCCGCCATGCTTGCGCGTTCGTCGGGAAAACAGTCCCCCGGACTGTTTTCTGATCCTCCTCACTCCACTCGCCTTCGCCTTCGACCTTGATCCCTGTGCTGTCGATCAAGAGATGCAGCGGGCCCTGCGCCCCCCGATGCGGGATGTTCACGGCCAGCGTCTTCTGGCGACGGCTCAATGTGCTGAAGTCCGGCACCGTCCACTTCAGCCCAATCAGCCGGAGCAGGCTCTCGACGAACCCCGTCGTCTGTCTGAGCGCCAGGCCGAACAGAACCTTCATCGTCAGGCAGGTCTGGATGGCAGGATCGCTGTAGACGGGCTGCCGCCCCCGCTTGCCAGTCGGCTCAGCCTCCCAGGTCATCTCGGGATGGCTTTGTTGCACAAATCCCGTGAGGGATTCACCTTGTGAATCCAGCGTGGTAGCTGTTGTGCATGAGCAAACCGAAGCCGCCGACCTACC
>FWPV01004595.1_pt1 | contig 28947 bp, 15 predicted proteins | sample 2228371 | NCBI WGS metagenome assembly FWPV01 (sample SAMEA103939776, study PRJEB20133) | metagenome | reverse complement strand
GATTTGACCATAAAATGTAATCAAAAATTTATAAATAACACAAAATTTTAAGCTATTTTACTATACATACGTTAACCTTTCCGAATTACAGATCTTTTATGTTATGATTGACAAAAACACCATTTTTATTCTAAAATGTAAATGTTTTTATTACTAAAAGTAATACTACAAAAAATGAGAATCTAGTAAAATATACTATCGGCTTGTAAATAAACTTTATTTCGATATAAATAGATTCGAACAGAGATAGATAAAATAAAAGAATTCTATGGTTTAGTATTTATGTAATATACAGATTGATAATTTTCATAACAAGCTAGACAGCATGTTCTTATGTATATGCTCCGCATATAAAATTAATTTATCTTGTATTGGATATAGAGAACAAGCTAGACAGCTTGTTTTACTCAAAAATAGCATCAAGCCTACACAAATGAAGGAAAATATTAAGATGGCAAAATATGAAGAGGATTTTGTTAAAGAAATAACATCAAAAGATGAAGACTTTTCTAGATGGTATGTAGATGTCGTTAGAAAAGCAGAACTTGCTGATTATTCATCGATCAAAGGCTGTATGATAATAAAACCTTATGGATATGAACTCTGGGAAAATATCCGAAATAGCCTTGATAAAATGATAAAAGATACGGGACATAAAAATGCCTATTTTCCCCTTTTTGTTCCTGAGAGTCTCTTGAAACGAGAAGCTGAACATGTTGAAGGATTTGCTCCAGAGGTAGCATGGATAACTCATGGCGGCGATGAAGAGCTTGAGGAACGCATTGCTATACGTCCAACATCAGAAGCAATAATATGTGATGCTTATTCTCAATGGGTTCAATCATGGCGCGATCTTCCAATACTTATCAACCAATGGGCAAACGTTGTTCGCTGGGAGAAAGTTACACGCTTATTTTTACGAACACGCGAGTTTCTATGGCAAGAAGGACATACCGCACACGCTACCGCAGAGGAAGCTGAAGAAGAAGCTCTAAAAATGCTAGAAGTCTATAGAAAATTCAGTGAAGATGTGCTTGCAATGCCCGTATTGGTCGGTCGTAAAACTGAAGGACAAAAATTTCCGGGGGCTGTTCATACTTATACTGTTGAAGCTCTTATGTCTAATGGTTGGGCGCTCCAGGCAGGAACTTCTCATAACCTCGGACAGCATTTTGCAAAGGTGTTTAATATACAATATCTTGATAAAAATCAGCAACAACAGTATGTTTGGCAAACATCATGGGGAGTCTCAACTCGCTTAATAGGTGGAGTTATTATGACTCATGGCGATAATTCTGGTTTGATATTGCCTCCGAGTATTGCTCCCATACAGGTAATCGTTATCCCAATAATTTTTGATAAAACCAAAGATATTGTTCTTTCCAGAGTAGATGAACTGAAGAAAAAGTTATCCACTATTGCCCGTGTGGAAGCAGATATAAGAGATGAATATACGCCTGGATGGAAATTTAATGAATGGGAAATGAAAGGCGTGCCAATAAGAATAGAAATTGGTCCAAGAGATGTGCAAAATGATCAGGTAGTAATGGTTCGCAGGGATAATAGAGAAAAGAAAATTATTAAAACAACTGATCTTCAAAATGAAATTGAAAAAAATCTCTCTGATATACAGAATAGTTTATTTCAACGGGCAAAAAAATTCCGGGATGAGAATACTTATAATGTGTCTGATTTTAATGAATTTGAATCCATTATGGAAAGTGGTAGAGGCTTTATCTTTGCTAATTGGTGTGGCTCAGGTGAATGTGAAAAGCAGATACAAGAAAAAACAGCAGCTACAATAAGATGTATACCATTAAATAATTCTCAACCAGATGGTAAATGTGTTCATTGTAGTAATGAAGGTAAGTATAAAGTTTACTTTGCTAAAGCCTATTGATATAATTTATTTTAACAATCCCAGGCATAAAGTTTTCGTCTGCAAAACTAAATGGCATTTATTACAGACATGATACTGTTTTAAAGAATTGTTTATACATTCTCCCGGACCTCTTTGAAAAATGGGAATTCACGAAAGTCTCCCTTTTCCAAAGGGAGATTTAGAGGGATTTTACAATAAATGATAATTGTAATAAATAATTATTTCTTTAAAATGGTATAATAAAAACAAAACACGGAGATATTTAATCACAAATATCACGAATAAGACAAATTACACGAAGAATTTTTTTTCGCTTGCACGAATTATTAAACACGAATGAAACGAGTAGCGTTGCACTACGAAAAAGTTACATATCGCAGAATCGACAAAAAATTCGGACTGTTCGTGTCCTTCGTGATACTTTTTTCGTCCAATTCGTGTTTATTATCACGAATTATACAAAAAGCAGGATAGTTTCGTTCGTAGTAGCTTTCTTCATTGAGCGTATTAATAAACGCCCGATGAATCGGGTTACTGCAAACCTAATATAATATTATTAATGTTCCCCGTGATTAGTTTTCTTTCAGTGCTTCTGTGTTTTCTCTAAAATATACAGACAGGGACTTTATGTTTGATTAACAATTTTTATTGCATTAGTTCAGGATCATTTGTTAAAATAAAATAGTTATCAGGAATTGGGTTGGAGGGATGGTTTTTAATAATGCTAAAATTTAACGAAAGGAAGGAACATGAAAAATTTATTTCACAGTAGCAGGATACCTATATTATCACCAGTGGTTATAGGTATTTTACTATTAGTAGTATCTTCAGCAATGGCACAAGGCACAGCCAGCACAGAGGCAGAGCCGAGGGATATTGTCTGGGTTGCCCTCGTTAGTTCTATCATTGCTTTACTGTTCTGTGTTTATCTAGCAGTGACAATCATGAAGAAGGATGAAGGTACCGACCTGATGAAACAGATCGCAGCTGCTGTCCGAGAAGGAGCAAATGCTTATCTTAAGCGACAGTATACAGTAGTTGCAATATTCTTTGGCATTGCATTCATCATCCTCTGGCTTTTGGTCTGGAAAGGTTATCTAGCAACACCTGTGCCTCTTGCATTTTTAACCGGAGGCTTCTTCTCTGGTCTATCAGGATTTATTGGCATGAAGATGGCTACTAATTCAAGCTCCAGAACAGCTAATGCTGCCAGGCAAAGCCTTAATGGTGGTTTACGAGTTGCATTCTCCAGTGGTGCAATTATGGGATTGGTAGTCGTGGGATTAGGATTGCTGGACCTTAGCATCTGGTATTATATTCTGAAATATATATACAGAGACTATGTGCTGGCAGATAAGATCCGAATCATTACCTCAGCAATGCTTACATTTGAATTGGGGGCTAGCTCGATGGCACTTTTTGCCCGTGTTGGCGGAGGTATTTTCACTAAAGCTGCAGATGTCGGAGCAGACCTTGTAGGTAAGGTTGAGGCTGGCATACCCGAAGATGATCCGCGCAATCCAGCTGTTATTGCTGATAACGTTGGTGATAATGTTGGCGATGTGGCTGGTATGGGTGCTGACCTTTATGAATCCTATGTCGGATCAATTGTTGCTACTATGGCTCTTGGAGCAGGAGCATTCAGCAAATATGGATTAAGCCTTCAAAGTATAACTGTTCCTTTATTGATGGCTGCTATTGGTGTTATAGCTTCGATAATTGGAACCTTCTTTGTAAGATCCGGAGAAAAAGCTGATCAAGGCGTATTGCTTCGTGCTTTAAGAACAGGTATTTATATAAGCTCTGCTTTGATAGTCATTGCATCTTTCTTTGTTATAAGAGCTATTATGGGCATGGAGCATATAGGCATTTGGGGATCTGTAGTAACAGGTTTGATCGTAGGTTTGGTCATTGGTTATTTTACCGAATATTTCACTTCGGCAAAATATCGTCCGACTCGTTTTATAGCAGACCAATCTCAGACCGGACCAGCAACAGTTATTATAGGTGGTCTTTCAATAGGCATGATGAGCACAATAATCCCAGTATTAGCTGTTTGCCTGGGTATTTTCTTCAGCTTTTACTTTGCTAATGGATTCAAAGAACCAATTATGGGACTTTATGGTGTTGGTATAGCTGCTCTGGGAATGTTAAGTACCCTGGGAATTACACTTGCAACTGATGCCTATGGACCCGTTGCAGATAACGCTGGTGGTAATGCTGAAATGGCTGGTTTACCGCCCGAAGTTAGAGAAAGAACAGACGCCCTTGATGCTTTAGGAAACACAACAGCAGCTACAGGAAAAGGATTTGCTATTGGTTCTGCTGCATTAACCGCACTTGCACTTATATCAGCGTATCAAGAAGAGGTGCTTAAGTTCATTATAACCAAAACAAATGCATTTGCTGATATGTTAATGGCTAATGCTGAGCTTCTCCAGCAAAAGGGTCTTGATATTACACAAGAAGCCTTAAGTAAAATGTCTGATCTTCAGAAATTTGATTATTATACAAAAATAACAGAAGAATTCCCTAGAATCAAAGCAGCTTTCCTTGCAGAACATTTCAATATTGCTCTTGATAACCCAATATTACTTATTGGCTTGTTTATCGGATGTGTTATGCCATTCTTATTCAGCGCACTTACAATGCAAGCAGTTGGAAGAGCTGCGGGTAAGATTGTCGTAGAAGTTAGAAGGCAGTTCAAGGAAATAAAGGGAATTATGGATGGCACCGGGAAACCTGACTATGCTTCATGTGTGAAAATAAGCACTGCCTCTGCTCAAAAAGAAATGATTGTTCCTGCATTACTCGCTCTTATTGTTCCGATTGTCGTCGGTTTAGTAATGGGTGTTGAAGCTGTTGTCGGACTTCTAATAGGTGGTCTTGTTGGCGGCTTTATTATGGCTGTTATGATGGCTAACGCAGGAGGCGCCTGGGATAATGCTAAGAAATATATTGAAGCCGGAGCTTATGGCGGGAAGCGTTCCGATGCTCATAAAGCTGCCGTTGTTGGTGATACCGTCGGTGACCCGTTCAAAGATACTTCCGGACCATCAATCAATATATTAATAAAGCTAATGTCAATGGTCTCTTTAGTTTTTGCAGCTTTTATAGTGGCAAATACCATATTTAAATAATGTCCAAAATTGTAGGGGCAAATAGCATTTGCCCTTAAAAAAATAATGCCAATATAAAACTTTATTAAGTATGTATTTAAACCGCGAATAGTGTTAAATTATTCTATTCGCGGTATATTTTTATATTTTGGTAAGGGAAATTTATTTGATGCCTGATATTTTTAGCAAATCATCCACAAGAGAAGAGCTGATATTTAAGCAAAAATGTATTAGATACTTGATAGATTTTGATCTGAGCAAAATCCCGATAATATATACCGATTTTCTTATAATAGGTGGCGGTGCAGCAGGCCTCCGGGCAGCTATTGAATCGGCTAAACATGGTGAAACATTATTGGTTACAAAAGATAAGCTCGGGGAAAGCAATACGATGTATGCACAAGGAGGAATCGCTGTAGCAATCAATGCCGGTGATCAGGTTATGTTCCATGTGGAGGATACTCTTATTGCAGGTGATGGATTATGTGATGAATCCGCTGTGAAAGTAATGGTAGAAGAAGGCATTGATAGAGTTGATGAATTAGTTTCATGGGGTGCTAATTTTGATAGACAGGGGAAAAATCTCGTGTTTACGATGGAAGCAGCTCATCGTATGAGAAGGATAATTCATGCGAAGGGTGATGCCACAGGGGCAGAAACAGAAAATGTCTTGATAAGAAAAGCTTCTGAATTTAGCAACCTTAAATTCATGGATCATAAATTTGTCGTCGATCTGATAACTGAGGATGATAGGTGTTTTGGTGCATTATTTATTGATGAATTAAATTCCAGAATAATGGCTATCATTGCCAAAGCTACAATCCTTGCCGCAGGAGGGCTTTGTCAGATATATCGTTATACTACCAATCCTGAGGTTGCTACAGGAGATGGATATGCAATAGCATATAGGGCAGGATGTGAAATGACTGATATGGAGTTTGTTCAATTTCATCCTACTACTCTATATGTTAGTGGAGCTCCAAGATTCTTAATATCAGAAGCAGTTAGAGGTGAGGGCGCTATACTTGTAAATGCTGATGGTGAAAGGTTTATGAGAAATTATCATGAGCTTGGTGAACTTGCCCCCAGAGATGTGGTTAGCAGGGCGATTGTTGAAGAAACTGAGAAAACAAATACTGATTGCGTTTTTCTGGACTTAACTCATCTGGATCCTTTATTTATAAAAAATAGGTTTCCTACCATATATGAACGTTGTAAACAGTATGGAATAGATATAACAAAGGATCTAATTCCTGTTAATGCTAGTGCGCATTTCATGATGGGTGGTGTAAAAACAAATTTAAATGCTGAAACTAATATTGATTCGCTTTTTGCTTGTGGAGAAGTAGCATGCACTGGTGTCCATGGAGCTAACAGATTAGCTAGCAATTCTCTGCTTGAGAGCCTTGTTTTTGGTGTTCGAGCATCAAATTCTGCTGCGAAATGTATCAACAATAAAATTCCAGAATCAGTCTCTAAATTAAAGCATCAAAGTAAAATCAAAAAATATAATGCAGACTTTAAAGAAATTAGAAAGGCTGTCCGTAAAATAATGTGGGAAGAAGTCGGAATCGTTAGAACTAAGGATTCTCTTCAAAAAGCCATCGATTTCTTAGAAAAACACTTCGCTATTATTCCAGATTCAAGATTTAGCTTTGAGTTACAAAACATGCTTGATATTTCTCGCCTTATAGCAAAAGGCTCACTTATAAGGCAAGAAAGTCGTGGAGCGCACTATCGCTTAGATTACCCTGATCGCGATGACATAAATTGGAAAAAGTGTATTACATTTAAAAGTGATAATATATAAGATGGTTGGGAGGTAAAGAAATGGCAAAATACAGAGTAGGAATAATAGGTTGTGGGGGTATTGCTCGCGTTCATGCCCATTCTTACATTGCAGAAGAAAGCACAGAAATCGTCTGCTGTGCTGATATTAATAAAGGCGCAACCGATAAATTTGGAGATGAATTCAACATTCAGCAAAGCTCACGCTATACTGATTACAAAGCCATGCTTGACTCAGAAAAACCTGATATTGTAAGTATATGCACATGGCATGGCACGCACGCACAAGCTACAATTTCAGCTTGCAATGCAGGTGTGAAGGGCATTTTATGCGAAAAACCAATGGCAACATGCCTCGGTGAAGCTAGTGATATGTTAAAAGCTGCTGAAGCAAGCGGGACAAAACTTATCATCGGGCATCAAGGGAGATTTAATCCTGCAACTACCAGAGTTCGTGAGTTAATCCGTTCCGGTGCTATCGGTCAACCGACTTATGTATTTCGCCGATCAAACGATGGGCTTCTTAATAATGGCACACATGCAATTGATGGGGTTCGTTATATATTAGGCGATCCAAAAACTCTCTGGGTAATCGGGCAGGTATCAAGGCATACTGATAAATGGGAACGTAGGGTGCGCATCGAAGACCTTTGTATGGGGTTGATCTGTTTTGAAGGGGGAACAAGGTTTGTTATTGAAAGTGATCTTCCCCAACCTGGTCTTCCTAGTTCTGATATCTATGGAATAGATGGAATTATCAGGATTGTAAAAGATAATATATACCTGATGAACTCAGATCAATCTGGATGGAGAGAAATTAAACCTGATGAACCGATAGAACCAGCTAAAGTTATTATGAAAGAAGGATGGTCCGCTCCTGCTGATATAGCTCCAGGAATGGTATCAGAGCTTATTGCATGGATAGAAGGCAGAGTTGATGAACATCGTTGCTCCGGACGACATGCGTATGCTACTATGGAAATAATGATGGCAATCTATGAATCATTAAGGATTCATAATGTTGTTTTTATGCCTTTAGAAACAAGGCAATCTCCATTAGAACTTATGATCGATGGTGGTTCACTTCCTGTGACCAAGCCAGGAAAGTATGATATTAGAGTGCCTTTTTAATAAGTGATAATGGAAATTTTAGTTTGCAATTATATTTGCAATTATATTATAATTAACCCAAGCATAAATTTTGCGTCCACGAACTCTAAAACAAAAACTCACACAGAACATAATAAAGTTAAAACATAGAGTCACGGAGATATTTAATCACGAATGTTACGAATAGAGCGAATAACACGAATACTAATTAAAAAATTTCGTGCCATTCGTTTTAATTCGTCCAATTCGTGATATTTTTTTCGCGTTCTTCGTGGATAAAAAGTTTGTGCTTGGATTTTATACAAGGTGATTTTCAAACGGAGATATTATGTTCAAAAACTATGGTATACCAAATAGAAGTGAAACCGCATTTATCTTAATTGATATTCAGGAAAAGTTTTTACCAGTTATTCATGGCATTGAAACTGTAATAAACAATGCAAACAAACTTGTAAAGGGAGCAGACATACTGAAAATACCATTGATAGTTACTGAACAGTATCCAAAAGGTTTAGGGCATACTGTCAATAGCATTTTATTTAAAGACAAACAGGATATAATAGAAAAAATACATTTTGATTGTTTTGGATGTGATGCATTTATAGAAAAAATTAATGTTATAAATCCCAGAACACTTGTAATTTTTGGAATTGAAGCGCATGTCTGTGTATTAAAAACATGTTTGAGTGCAATTAGCAGGGGCTATGATGTTCATGTAGTTGCTGATGCAATATCATCAAGAACATTGGAAAACAAGTCAATAGCAATTGAGCGAATGAGACAATCTAATGCATTCATTGTATCTACTGAAATGATATTATTTCAGCTTATAGATCAAGCCGGCACAGATGAATTTAAAGAGATAAGCAAAATCGTTAAGTAGGGCTGTTCAGGCAAAACCATGATATTATACCGTTTTAAAAAATTGTTTATACAGTTCCCTAATTCCATTTGAAAAAGTTGAAAGTCTCCCTTTTCCAAAGGGAGATTTAGAGGGATTCTATAATAATTGATAATCGTAATGTAATTATTTTTTTAAATGGTATTAGGACTTTGTAAGCTTGATACTTTTTGAGCAGGCTTTCTGCTATTTTTGAGTAGGCCCGATGCTATTTTTGAGTAAAACATGCTGTCCAGCTTGTTCTCTATATCCAATACAAGATGATTTAATTTTATATGCTTCGCATGTACATAAAAAAATATCCAAATACAACAAAATTTGCTTATATATGAAAGACATGCCAAAACTTTTCTTATTATAGTATACTTCGTTATCGCGACATATAGGAGGTTACAGTGTATGGTAGTATTAGAAACACATTTAGCAGATATAAAACCTTTTAGCATTGGTAAAGTAAGAGATATTTATGACCTTGATGATAGACTTTTGATCATCGCAACCGATAGGATCTCCGCATTTGATGTTGTTTTACCGACAGGTATACCTCTCAAGGGCAAGGTGCTTAATAAAATATCTGAATTTTGGTTTGATTTTACAAAAGATATAGTCAAAAATCATCTAATAACTGCTGACATAAATGATTATCCTGATGAATTAAAGAAATATAGCAATATCCTTGAAGGAAGAAGCATGATAACCAGAAAGGCTCAAAGAATAAATATAGAGTGTGTTGTGAGAGCCTACCTTTCAGGAAGTGCCTGGCGATCATATAAAGAGAATGGCTCAATCTGTGGAATAAAGCTACCATCAGGATTAAGAGAATCAGAAAAGCTTCCAGAACCAATTTTTACACCTACAACCAAGGCGGATTCTGGTCATGATATTGAGCTGACACAGTCAGAAGCAGAGAACCTTGTTGGTAAAGATATTTTTAGGGAAGTTAAAGATAAAAGCATTCAAATTCTTATTTCTGCTGGTGCCTTTGCGGAATCCAGAGGCCTGATTCTGGCTGATACTAAGTTTGAGTTCGGCATATATGATAGTAACATCATCCTGATTGATGAAGCCCTTACACCTGATTCATCAAGGTTTTGGCCCTTAGATGATTATGAACCTGGTCGCCCACAAAAAAGTTTCGATAAACAATATGTTAGAGATTATCTTGAAAGCATAAATTGGGATAAAAACCCGCCTGCACCTCCTTTGCCGGATGATGTGGTGCAAAAAACAACAGAAAAGTATATCGAGGCTTATAGGAGAATAACAGGCAAAAATGATATATAGGAAAGGAATGTTAATATGACAAAACTTGCAATTGATGGAGGAGAGAAAGTCAGAAAATCCCCACTACCACCGCGAAAATTATTTGACGAAGAGGAAAAATCTGCAGTTATAGCTCTATTTGATGAATGCATAAGGTCTGGAAATGCTTTTGGTTACAATGGACCCGAAGAACAAGCTTATGAAAAAGAATTTGCGGACGCATTAGGTGGTGGATATGCTGATCTTGTCAATTCTGGAACATCTGCTATTTTTGTGGCACTGGGAGCATTAAACCTTGAACCTCTAAGCGAAGTTATTGCTCCCCCAATCACTGATCCAGGAGGCGTTATGCCCATTCCTATGTTTAATTGTATACCAATTATTGCTGATGCACAACCAGGATCATATAATATGGGTCCTGATCAAATAGAAGAAGTTATTACTGAGCGAACCAGGGCAATAATAGTTGCACATATTTTTGGCGAACCAGCTGATATGGACCCAATAATGGAGATAGCAAGGTCTAAAAATATTGCGGTCATTGAAGATTGCGCACAGGCACATTTTGCTGTCTATAAGGGGCGGTTAGTTGGAACTATTGGTGATATTTCAGCATTCTCAACGATGAGTGGGAAACATCATGCCACAGGTGCGCAGGGCGGAGTTGTCTTTACAAAAAATGAAGACCTATATTGGGAGGCAAAAAGGTTCGCTGATAGAGGAAAACCATTTAATACAGAATTTACATCGAACGTGAGAATGGGATTAAACCTTAACGGAAACGATCTTGCAGCTGCTATTGGACGTGTTCAATTAAGAAAGCTACCAGGAATAATAGAAAGAAGAAGAAAATTTGTAAAAGCTCTTGAGAAAGAAATGAAAGATCTAAAAAGTCTTTCTCTTGGTTGGATGCCCCCTGATTGCGAATCGTCATATTGGTATGTGCGTATACGTATAGATTGTGATAAATTAAAAGTCGATAAAGAAACTTTTGTTAATGCGCTTTCTGCAGAAGGTATACCTTGTTTCTCTTCATACAGGCATATTCCAGCGGAAGCAAAATGGTTCAGAGAACGTGCTACTTATGGCAAAAGTGGCTATCCATGGACAGCACCTGAGTATAAAGGTGATAAAGACAGAATATTCTTATGTCCAAACGCTGTTAAATCTACGGAGGAACACTTTAATTTACAGATAAACGAAAATTATGGTGACCAGGAAGTCGCTGATTTTTCAGAAGCACTCCATAAGGTAGAATCTGCCTATCTTAAACGCTAATTAAAATACCTATATTACTTGGCTCGTAGTATCCCAATTTATCGGGCGTTTAATGACCAATGGTAGAGCAGGTTTTGTATATTAAGCTAAGTTTTTTCGCTAAAAGAGGAGCTATCTTAGCAAAGATCGATAAAAGACCTGCCCTACATGAATATTATGAACTATCATTATCATATCATTTAACCTTGATATATTTTTGCACAAACGACTTATAAAAATGGTATTATTCATCTATTCAGCAGTCTGCATACTTGAATTCCAATCATTAGCAGGTTCTTCTTTAATTGTTTGTCTATTAATATTGGAATTTGCAGGTTCCTCAGGTTTTGCTGATATATTTTCTATAACAGTTTCAATTTTTATCATCCGCCAAACACTGATTGTTCTATCCATAACCCTTGCATAGACTGGAAATTCTTTATACAGCTTACAATTATCATAAAGCCAATCTCTGAATTTGTGATCTGGATCAAGGACATTTACACTAGGTTCATCCAGGACAAACCATACGTTCTTTTTCTCAGCCCATTGTTTCTGCAATACATTAAGCCTTTGAATAACACTCTCAAGTTGTATTGTATCATCCCTTTTGATATAGTATTCAGCAATGCGCGGTGTTATTGTTATAATTAGGCTTTGCCTATCATTGGCATCGCTTATGCTGTTAAATGCTTCCCTCCATTTCTCTCTACCACCATTTTCTTTGAAGAAGTAAAGATAATTTTGGGAAATCAAAAATATTATTAAAATTAAAAATAAGGATGAAGATAAGGCTTTTGTTGATCTAGACATTTGTGTGGATACTTCTGAGACACAAAATCCTGCCAATATTAGATATGCAGGCATTGTGAAGAAAAGGTAATAGCCTGCAACGTTAAGGAATGGTGATATAATCATTAAAATTGCCAGCGGTATAATGCAATAACATATAAGGAACAATCCTCCCCTATTTAAGTAGGCAAGACAATGAAGTCCTGAAACGAAACTTGCTGTAACAAGAGGAACACCAACTGAATAAACAATCGTAAATAATATATAAAGGTAACTCCTCCCCCATTCATTTGATCCCCATCCTGAATATATATAACTTCTAACAGAAGGTAAAAACAACGATATAGCGGCAATTAAAAATGGTCCGAAGAAAATTATTAAATTTCTTCCATTTAATCCTTTGGGCATGTTAACAGGTAGAAATAACAATATTATTATATACCCGAGAAAGGCTGGTAGCAGTAAGACACTTTGCATATATGCAGATATTGCAAGTAAGGTTGCCAAAAAAGCTGATATTATATATCCGATACTATCTCTTTCAATTGCCTGGAAAAACAAAAATCCTGCTAGACCTGCAAATAAAAATGACATAGAATATGCTCTTGCGTTTTGAGACCAAAATATATGCCAGGGATGAAATACTAATAAAGATGCGGTAATTATACCAGTTTTGGCATTAAATATCCCTTTAGCAAACCAATATATTAAAGGAACACTTAATATTCCAATAATACAAGGACCAAAGCGAGCACTCCATTCGCTAATACCAAAGATACCTATAGTTTTGTTTATTAGCATATAAATGAGAGGATTTATTGTTAATTGATCTGGAAATTTCATCGCATCTTGAACCGAAAATATTTCATCAGCCCAGAAACTCCATGTCCCTAATTTCCAGAAACGGATCAATGCAGAAATCGCAGTGAGAATTATAATTAATATAGTCTCTTCGATTAAATTTATTCTATCCTTTTCGCGAGAGACATAACCGCCATTATATTGCCAATCGCTGGATCGTAGCATAAATTCTCCTTATAGATGGCTCTAAACTATGCCAGAGTTTATCCTTCCATGTAGAATATAATTTAGCATAAGTATAAAACCATACCTTTTCTGCCCTCCATTCTTCCTTAAAGGCAATAAGCCCATTATTTTCAGGTGGAGAAGCGCCAAAGTCCACAAAACTATATCCATTATTACATGCCCATCTAACAATATAATCAATTATAGCGTTATTTGGGCGATAATTCAAATATTGCTGGTCAGAAGCCTCAACCCACAGCCTGACTGTTTTATTAAAATGAATAAATAAAAGTCCGGCTATAAGCTTGTTTTGCAAATAAGCAACGACAAGTTTTGCTATTGAGCTTGTCTGTAATAGTTTGAGTAATGAGTATGGCTTTGGAGTGCTATTAAATTTATCCATCATTGATAAATAGAGTTTGTAAAAGTCTTCCATATCTTTCTCACTCTGAGTTTCACTAACAATGACTCCAGATTTATCTGCTTTCCTTACTGCTCCTCTAATGCGTTTATTATAGGAATTCCAGACACTTTCATACCCATTTCTAACATCTAAGATGTGTGTAAAACATTTATCTTCTGGAGTATAACCAGATGAAATTAACCCTTTATGAATGTCACTATGGCAATTTGGGGGTAAAGTTATTACAGTTTTATAAGAGTGAAATTTTAGCGATATTTCATCAAGCTTATTACTTACTGATAAAACAGCAGAAAAAACATCTTCATAAGTAAGAAATAATGGACCCCCAGGTAATGTCCAGGGCATTGATAATAATGTTTTGATACAAGGAATAGGGTTGAACAAAAAACAAGGCATTGTGGCAACGATATTATCCTTATCATCTTTTATAAGAAGATAAAGAGGTGTCATTTGCCTGAAGTTTAACCTAAGAGCGGAACACCATTCAATAGAATGTAAAGCCTCGCTATATTGACATTTTAATATTATTTGATTCCAGGTTTTTAATTCTTCGCTAGTAGCAATCTCAGTTCTATACATTACTTAATTTGTGCTTTTTTAGTATCTTTAAATCAAGTATTCCATAAATTCCGAGTATTACAGTAAAGAGAATTATCAGGATATGCAAAACAAAGCCTGATGTGATTGCATCACTTTTGGGAACTTTTAAGTATACCAATGATAAAACATAAGGAGCCTCAACTGTTCCTATTCCAGCGGGTCCGTGTATCGGTATAAGGCTAAACAGAACAGAAAAGAGTATAGCAAAAGAAAATTCCCATATTCCGATAGCTAAATTCATGGATTTTATTATATACCACTGTGTAAGAAAGCGAAACAATATAATAAAAAAGGATAATAAAATTATAATTAAGAACTTTTTATCCAATTTTACATGGCTTATTTCATTTAACAATTCGATAATCTTTGTTTTTATCTTTAATATTTGCAAAACTAAAAAAGACTGCTTATTAAGTTTTTTTGATAGCAAAATTAAAAAGATAGTAAAAAAAACGATCAATATTAAACTTATGAATATTAAGCTAAATCTATGATTTTGTCCAAAGCTCTGGAATTTATAAGATTTTAAATAATTCAATATATCATTTGTTCGTTCAATTAATTCACCTTTCAAATACCAACCAACTAGAAACATTGCGAATAAGAGAACCAGAATATCAGCCAGAGCAGAGATTATAAGAGAGGCAAAGCTTTTTGTTCCTGGTGTCCTTTCTTCCTTTTTTAAGAGATAAATATAAGAAAGCTCCCCTGTTCTCATAGGAAGGATATTGGAAAAAAACATATATAATGAAACAATCGGGAATAAACTCCTTATTTTAACTTCTGTTGATAAAATAACCTTAAACCTTAAAGCCTTTAAAAATACAGATAATGTATATAAAAAAAATGATACCAGAACAGAGATTAATGATATACTACTTAAAGCCTTTGGTATATCCTCAGGATTAATTCTTGATAAAAGCAACCATGCTAATAAAATACCAATAACAGATGATATAACATATTTTTGAATTTTTGTCATTTAATCTTGCTCAAGTCTTTTTACAGCCAATAAAAAATACAGCGGAGGCAATATTATGAGCATTTTTATTATTATATAAAAGTTTATCAATATAAACTAGTGGAAAAGTAAGCCAGCCAATGATAAGTGATATTATCTTATATACCCATACATTGTTGAATGAAAAGATTATACCAATATATTCTCTAAAAATCCAGTGTAAAGCACTTGTTGGACCTACACAGAAACCACTTTCAGTTTTCACAAAATCTGAAAGCAAAGATTCAAGACCATATATAGTATAACGTTGATAATCACCTGGCGATGCATGATAACCCTGGATAAAAGGAACAGCCACACATATCCAACCTCCTGGTTTTAACACACGTTTCACTTCTGATATTACCTTATCTGGACATCTCACATGCTCTAAGACAGCCTCAAGTATAACAGCGGAAAAAGTATTATCCTTAAAAGGCAAAAAATGACCATCACCAACTACATCAACATTTTGCATTTTTTCTATATCCAGGTTGATAATATGGCTAGCCCTTTTATTAATGCCTGATCCCAGGTCTAGTATTTTTGCATCTGTGCCAAGTTTTTTAATTATTTCTGCAACTTTATTATCCCATTTATCTGCTTTATAAGGACAACTGGATAAAGCTCGTAAAAATCTATTTTTAACAATCTTCCGTTTAAACAAAATAAACTTATTGTTATCTAAAGACATTTAGTTACCTTAGAACATGGTTAATTGTCCTTTACTTTTAGGAGTAAAGATAGCGCAAGGGACAATCATCTCCTGCATAGATATTCCGCCATGGGCATATCTTACAGTTCTGCTAGTTTGTTCTTTTTGGGAAATAATAAACTTACCTGGTTTGGCAAATCCATATCTTCTTATTTCTGTATCTGATGGCATAAGGATACTATCCGAACCAAAAAATACAAAATCTGATGTTGATATATTATCAGTATCTGTAAAGCTTTTCAGTCCTATATATCTTCTATGCGGATCAGATATTTCGCGACTGGGAGCAATTATTGATTTTCCATTTAATTCGATAAATCCATGATCAGAGACAATAAAAACTAATGAATCTGGGGGTATTTTTTCCAGATAAGGAGCTATTGTATTATTAAAATTAACTTCTACTTCCTGATATAATGTAACAAGATTTTGTGTTGTGCTATGGAGTTTTATATCTATAAGAGTAAATATTATAGGCTTTATTTGTGAAGTATCTTCTAAGAAGCTTAAAACGTTATCTCTTTGATCAGGCGATTCACCCGACATCTGTATTTTTGCTATATCCATATTTCCAATGGCTGATTTCAATAATTCATCTTCATTTTCCGCAGAGAAATTTTGAGGGAAATTACCAGCAAAAATAGCTTTCCTTGCCCATTCAGTTGTGCTTGGTAAAATTGCTATTAAAGGTATAATATCTTCCATTGCCATTTTTCCATGGAAGATTTTCATTATTTTGGGCTTTAGTATTTCCCACTCATCCCATCTCATTCCATCAAATACAATTATGTAGGCGGATTGCTCTCTATCTTTTATATATTTATCGAAAAGAGGTTTGAATATCTGCGAAATAAAATCTGTTGTCAAAAGAGGTCTTGGTTGTTCTTTGTTCATAACCCACAACGGGTAATGTTTTTGTATTAATTCCGTGAAGCTTTCTGCAAATACATTTAATATAAGTTTTGCCGAATCATTAACCTTCTGCAATAAAGCCGTTGATAGTAGATCACATCTAAAGTTAAGAGTTTCAATCCTATCCCTTATCAGCTCAATGCGAGAAACATAGTTTGGGTAGATTTCCTTAGTCCATAATTCGATATTATCTCTCTTTTCTTTTTTATTCCACCATTCTTTCTTTTTAATCTCATTGATAAGGTCTTGATATTCGCAAAGCAATGAAAATTCTTCAAAAGTATCCTTAATTTTCATATAGTCAGAATCATCTTTCAGGAAGAGATGTCTTGACGTAATATTTTTTAGAATCTCATTACGGAGTTGATTGGTGATTATAAATTTATCTTGTGATGATACCATTGCTCTTGCGGTAGTTCTTAATGATTCCTTAAGAGTGATACATAAGCAAGATTCTTTTGCGGAGTATTCAGCAGATTTGATGATATTATTTGTTCCTAATCCCAACCAGCTTTTAAATATATGCAGGCTTTCTTCATTCTGGATGAGCCAATCTTCAACGAGTTTTACCTGTTCTATGGCTCTCATAAAATCATTTTCTATTATTTGTTTGATTATATCTTCTTCACTTTTAATTTCTCCGAATTTTTGCCATATTTCCTGCCCTAAAATGCGTTGCATTAATAAATCATAATTTTTACTGTGTTGTGATAGTGCATAAGAAAGCCATAAAAACTTTGTAAAATCTTCATCCTGCCCTATTTTTGCCATGAGAGGTATAGACTCCTGGATTATCTGTTCAAGGAATTTAATTAATTTTGGATATTTCACTTTTATATAAGAAATCGTTTCATCGGTTTGTATCTTTCTCTGAAGGTCAAGAGCTGATGCAGGCATGAGAGATTTTGATAGGTCAATGTTTAGAATAGCAGATAGAATAACATTGATACATTCTGACGAGGATATAAACGATGGAAAATTTTCTCTGAACTTTCTAAGCTTATCTATATAGTTCCAAAAATCTAATCCCTGTAATTGATTAATATCTTCAGTCCAATTATATCCACTCTGGGAAAATTCCATTAATACCTGTGGATTGATAACAACGACACTGCTTCTTGCCATGTAATCTGAAATATATAGATTCTCCTCATCACTTTTAGAAGAAATTATACAAAATTTATTGGAGGCGATGTTATCTTTATACTTTTCAATAACATTTCTGATTTGTAGGTCGTTTTCATAAATTATTATCTCATATTGGCGATCAAGGATAGATATTTTTCCGCTCAACATTAGAATAGAAGAAGGATCAATTAATACAATCATAGGGAGTGGCGATGCCACCTTATAAGCTATATAAGATTGAATTAATTCTATGTCTATCATAATTGGTGTTTCAGTAAATTACATAATTTTATTAGACCCGGATCATAAGCTTATTATACTTATTAAGGACTAATAAATTTCATAAGGATAGTTTGTGTGGGCAAAAATTATTCAGCTATGAAAAAAAATTTATACTATGCTCTAAATTTATCTATCCTGCCTGCATGACCTAAAGCATGGAGCATAACCTCTGTTGATTGGAATAAGCCAAGAGAACCATGCTGGCAATCTGATTCACAAAATCTTTTTACATTATCAGGTCTGCACCATTTACTGACTAAAATAAATGGCACTGGATGCCAGCTATGCCCCTTATAAGTAGAAGGTGTAGAATGATCGCCTGTAATTACAAGAACATCAGGAGATAATTCCTCGAGTCTTGGAATGAATTTATCCAGTTCTTCGAGAACCTTAACCTTTTCGTCAAAATTACCATCTTCTCCAGCGCTATCAGTGCCTTTTACATGAAAGAAAATAAAATCATAGTTATGAAAAACTTCCTCAAGTTTATCAAATTCTCCTTCTAGATCATGCCCTGTATAAAGTATATCCATACCAACGATACGAGCAATCCCTCGGTAATCTGGATATGTTGCTATTGCTCCCATATTGTTCAGACGATATAAATGAGGCATAAGGGGAAGTCTTGGTCTTTCAGAATAACCTCTGGTTAATATGCCAAGATGCTGTCCATTAGGTAATGGGGCAATACTACGGGCTTCTTTTCCACGTAAAATTTCATTTGCTTCTCTTATAAATGTGTTAGCAATACTGGCAGTATATTTTGATCTTGGTTTTAGTGCCTTAACTTCACGAGGGAATACTCCCTCACCAGTTGCCTGTGGATCAGAATCAGATAAATCTGGATGCAAACCCTCTCCTCTAAAAATAACAACGGAACGATAGTCAAGAACTGTCTCAATAATTATTTTTATATCATCTATCTTAATATTACGTAGAAGATTACATAATTCCATATTTTTCTCAGTTTCCAGACGTCCAGCACGACGATCAATAACAGCACCTGAAGAAGAAAATCCAGCGAAATTAACGCGAACTGCTATATCATCATCGTCCATATCTAACCCGACACCATAAGCTGCTATTGCTCCACGCCCAACATCATACTTAAATGGGTCATAACCAAAAAGTGCCAGGTGAGCAACTCCACTTCCCGGGGAAACTCCAGGAGCCACTGGCATACTCATCCCGGTGATCCCTTTAGCTGCCAGCTTATCAAGATTATTAATACGAGCTGTCTCAAGCTCTGTTAATCCTGTCTTTGGCAACGGCAGACCTCCGACTCCATCTATTACAAGCAATATTATCTTGGATCCGTTTTCCTTAAAATCCAAGTGATGTGCAATTTCGGAACTTATCATTAATAGCCTCCATTAAATTTCAGTGAAACAATAAACTGTTTTACTAATATTTCCACTTACTTAAATGTAAAACCCGTATGTTTATTACAAATTTTTTCCGTTAATTTTACGACTTTTCCAATTATATAAATGAATAACACTGTAGGGGTAGGTTTTGTTTGTATATTTAACTTCTATTTAATAAACATAATGGTTTTCCTGGTAAACTTTTTCGTATAAGTAATGAAACCTACCCCTACTACAAATTAACTGGAAAACTCTTATTAATTTTTAAATTCATATCCTTCAACATGGACTTCTCCATGCTGACCTTCTTTTCCTAAAACTTTAAATTTAATAGGAAGAAATTTTTCTGCAATACTTATATTAGTCAGGAGATGCCTGGTTATCTTAGATGTTTTAAAACAAGAAGTTCCCTTTGATAGTGCCATTATGGTTATCAATTGATCTGCTAGATGTTCGTCTATACATGCGTCTGTATTAAGAAAATTTATGCACTGTTCACATGCTTCTCTGGCAACCTGTTCAGCTCTTTTACCTTTTTCTCCGAGTGATTCAAAACCAGCTTTACTTTTTTCAAAATTTAGTAGCACAAATACTGAAGTTCCCTGTCCAATTGAAGGCGCATTATGTAACTCAGAAATAGCTTTTATATTGTTTGCTTTTAATATCATTAAGGCAGAATTGCGTTGTCTTTCTGCTATACTTATCGGTAAATTGGATACAACAGATATAACTTCTGTATCTCTCAATTCACCTCGGTCCAGCAGATCAATTCCTTGTAGATTAGCTGGATGTATTTCTATACTAATTTCACCATTACCTTTAGGATACCATCCCCATTTGCTCAATTTAATATTCGCCACTAAACCAAACTTCATAACAATAGGGAGATAAACTTTTTGTAAATAAGTAACTGAAGGGCTTAGTGGAACATGAGTGCCACCTTTTATAACTACTACCGAAGTATCGCCCGAAAGGGCAAGTGGCATAAGTATTGTTTGAAGAACCAGTGAGACAGAACCTGCACTTGGTTTAACTTTAGCAACGTCAAAAAAATATTTACCTGGTTTAGGCTTTTTAGGAATAAACTTTAATTCCTGAGAACCAAGAACATCACCATCTAGTTCGGCAGATGTTATTTCTGCAATAGCACGCACACAAGTTAAATGCTGAGCCTGTAAGCCTGGCTCTCGTCTCCCTGCCCTGATATTTTTGATCAATATTGGTTTTCCCAATATTGCAGACATAGACAGACTGGAACGTAGTATCTGCCCCCCACCTTCACCTTCTGAACCGTCAATTTCTAAAAACATACAATCTCTCTAAATATTAAAGACCCACAATTCCTAGCTATGAAATATCATTATATCACTATGTCAAAAATAAATCAATGCAGTTTTTGCGTTTTTTATTCTTGCACTATATAATCCTGTATGTTAATATGATTTATATCACATAAAGAGTTAAGCTTGTTATTTAATTCAATGAAATCTATCAGACTGAAATCTGTTTTTGAGATACTTTATGCGGAAATACAAAATATGAAATTATAATGCATGATAACTTTTTGTATCTTGTTTGGAGGTAGTAAAAAATGAAGTTTTGGGGTGTTATTTTTCTGGCTATTTTATTAATATTAAGTCTGGAATGTGAAGTTTTTTCACAGGAATGGTATCCTATATATACTGAACTTGAGGGTGTGGATTTACGAGATGTGAATTTCCCGATTGGAGAGACACAATCCGCATGGATTGTAGGAGATGGAGGTATAATATTAAAGACACAAGACGGTGGTATAACATGGCAAAAACAAGTATCTCCAACAGATAAAAATCTTTATAGTGTTTATTTTGTAGATAATACTAATGGTTGGGCTGTCGGTGATAATGGGACGATAATTCAAACGAAAGATGGTTCTAATTGGCAAACCGTTTCTTCACCGGCAGGTGGAAGAAGGCTTCGTTGTGTCAATTTTTATGGCTTTAACAACGGTTGGGCTGTAGGAGACCTCGGCACTATTTTATATTGGAATGGAACAGAATGGAAAAAACAAGAAAGCCCTACTACCCAACACCTATATGCTGTTGATTTCATCAATAGCAGTGAAGGATGGATAGTTGGCGATAGTGGGACCATATTATATACAAACAATGGCGGTAATAAATGGGAGAAAAAACCAAGCGGAACAACTAATATACTTAGAGGGGTATACTTTGTTAATAGCAATAATGGCTGGATCATAGGTGATGGCATAGTATTGCATAAATATGGTGAAGGTTTTGAGAGACAGAATATAGATACAAAATATATTCTATATGATATAGACTTTATTAATGATGTTCAGGGGTGGATATCAGCCACTTCTGGTATTGAACGTGTTCTTTTCAAAACAACCAATGGAGGTAAAAATTGGGAACTGCAAAGACTCCTATATTTTAAAGGTGATTTATATGGAATAGACTTTATCAGTATAGATTCTGCCCTGGCAGTTGGTGGAAATAGCACAATTATTATATACACTAAAAATCCCCCAAAACTTGAGCTAGAACTTATATCTCCATCGGGTAATATAAATACATTAACACCAGAATTTAAATGGAAATCAACCAGGCCTGATGTATTACTCAAAATATATATAAGCAGGGGTGATGATCCATTCCAGAGTTCTACACAGCTCGTATATGCACCTATAGAAATAGCCAATCAAACAAGTTATAAACTTCCTGAGGGATATTACATTCCACGTGGCACTTATACCTGGGGTATAGAAGCTATAGATGGAACACGTGCAAAGCCTTTTCAATTCTTACAGTTCACAACCTGGCCTGAAACAGAAATAATATTGCTTGGTCCAAATGATTATATTAAAGAAACCTCGCCAACATTTGAATGGCGATGGCTGGAAACTGCTGATTATACTTTATATATAGATTCCGATCCAGACCCTTTTGACGGTAAAAGTATTAATGTCGGCAAAACAATGAAATATACATTAACCGCCACTGATCCAATAAAAGAACTTTCTGAAGGAAAATATTTCTGGGGTGTTATGGGAAGTGATGATGGAAAAGTTATAAAGTCATCTGTTATGGCTTTTATTGTTGACCTTTCTCCACCTACCGGAACAATTGAAATAAATAATTCTGCAAAAGCTACAAACTCGCTAAATGTGACTCTCAAATTATCTGCTGAGGACCCTCCTGTTTCAGGAGGAGTAGAAGGAAGCGGAGTTGTTGAAATGCAATTGAGTAATAATGGTTCAATATGGACAACTCCAGAAACATTTACAGGAACCAGGACCCTAGCATGGGATCTGAGTAAATACGGCGGTGATGACAAAGACGGGAAGAAAACTGTTTATGTTAGATATAAGGATGCATTGGAACATTGGTCAGAACCAATAAAAGCTGAAATAATAGTAGATAGAATCCCACCAACTGGCACAATATTGATAAACAATGGTGATGAATTCACAGGCTCAAAAATTGTAACGCTAACTCTTCAAGCAAAGGATGAAGGAAGTGGAATTACACAGGGAGGTCTAATGATGCTAAGGAATTCTCCGGGTAACTGGTCTGATCCTTTGCCTTATGAAAGTCCAAGAACATGGGACATCACTGCTTATGGTGGAGACGAAAAAGAAGGTATAAAAACAGTATATGTTAAATATAGAGATGCTGCAGGAAACTGGATGACTCAGGAACAACAGGATTCTATAAAGCTTGATAAAACTGGACCGAAAGGTACCATCAAAATAAACGAAGGGGCTGTTGAAACAAAGTCCTTGCTTGTCACTCTTACTTTATCAGCAGAAGATGAGAGTGGGGTTAAGCAAATGCAATTTACCAATGGAGGAGGAATATGGTCACCATTAGAACCCTATAGTAAAAAAAGAGAAAATTGGAATCTCGCAGAATATGGTGGCAATGCAAATGATGGCACAAAAAAAGTCTATGCCAGGTTTGTTGATTCTGTTGGTAATCTAACACAACCAGCGATAGAAGCTAGCATAATATATAAATCCTCTGTTAGAATAACCGACTTAAAAATATCTGCTCCGAAAGTAGAAGGAAAAATTAAAGATGGTGACATTGTTCAGGTAAGTGGTAAATCAGAACCAAACGTTGAGCTGATCACAAAAGAATTGTTAGATGAGAATGGTAAAGTTTTAAATGTTGATCTATCTAACATAACACACGATAAAGTAACAGGTCAGATTAAAGGTTCATTTACAGTTAGCAAATTAAGTGCAAAAAGTATAAGCCTTAAGTTAGCAGTGAAAGATAACCTGGGAAACAGCGCAGATGCTACATCAAACTCACTGGTAATAGATAATGATCCACCCACAAATATAAGCGTAAACATAGATAGAAAAGGCGCACCATCAGATTTGCCAATTAATTCAACGTTTGTAACCGTTAACCTTTCCGCAACTGGCGCAACGGAAATGTATGTTGATGGTGATATAGAAACGGTTTACGATATTCCCAATGGTCTCAGGAACTGGGTTCCTTACTCAAGCGTTTTAAAACTGAAACTAAGAGATAGGGATGGCGTTAAAACGGTTAAAGTAAAGTTTAGAGATGAATTGGGCAACACGTCTCCAGAGGCTAGCGATCAAATAACTTTGGATACAACAAGCCCTACAGGCAAAATTACAATTAATAATGGAGAAAAACTCACAAATAACTTTATGGTAAAATTGAAGCTATCAGCAGAAGATGCAAGTGGAGTAGAGCTTTACCAGCTGAGCAATGACGGAAACACCTGGTCTGATCCTGTAATATACTCTCCCGCAGAGATAGATTGGGATTTAAGAAGATTTGGTGGTAATACAAGCGACGGAACTAAAAAGGTATATGTAAAATATAAAGATAAAGCTGGTAACTGGAGTGGAGCAATATCTTCATCAATTGAAATAGACTCAACACCTCCTAATATTGCACATACGCCAATAGCCGATAAACAAGAGGAAACAAAACCAATACTAATAACTGCAATAGTGCAGGATACCAGGGCATTAACCAGTGTAAATTTATATTATAGGAAGAAAGGAGCAATAGAATATACAGTTGTTAATATGCAGAAGTTATCAGGCGATTATTACACCGCACAGATACCAGGTGAGATGGTAACTTCCGCCGGCTTAGAATATTATATTTCCGCTAGTGATGGATTACAAATATCTACCAGTCCTATAAAAAATGCACCAATAGCACCACATTCTTTTACGGTTGTTGATACCACACCTCCTGATATACAACATGAACCGATTAATAATGTGCCGGTAAAATCCTCGCCTAAAATAATAGCTAAAGTGACTGATGCGGTGAAAGTATCACAGGTGAATTTGTTCTATAGGGTTAATGCTGAGAGTGATTTTAAGAAAATTGAAATGGTTGGGATTAAAGATGAATACTCAGCAAACATTCCAGCTCTGGATCTACCGGGTGTTGTGCGTTATTATATACAAGCAATCGACTCATCATCGAATTCAAGAAACTTACCTGAAAAAGGAGCAAAGGAACCATATATAATCTCGTTCGTGGATCTTAATCCACCAGTGATAATACATACACCTATACCTGATGGACAGGAAGCAGGTAAACCAGTATCAATTTCCGCAACTATAACTGATGATGTCATAGTAGAGAAGGTAATTTTCAAATATAAAGTTACAGGAAAAGATGAGTTTATTGAAGTAAAGATGACAAACATCGGGTCATTTTATTCCGCTGAAATACCAGGCAATGTTTTAATGCCCGGGAAAGTGGATTATACTATAACAGCGTCAGACGCATCAACTATGTCTAAAGATACACAAATATCTCATTCCTTTACTGTCGTTGACACCACACCACCAAAGATCGAACTCACACTTGCTCCCTCAAGGATGGAAGTTAATAAGGAAATTTCCATTCAAGCAAATGTTACAGATAATGTCAAGGTTCAGAGTGTAATTTTATATTACAAGAATGTGAATGATACAAGATTTAACGTTATGGATATGAAAAGCTCAGGAACAAAGTATTCAGCCACAATAATTGGACAGAATCAAATTGGAGAGGTTAAATATTATATACAGGCAAAGGATTCATCAGGTAACATTTCCACATTACCATCAGTTGACCCCGAAAATGTTCCTAATATAATCACGATATTTGATATAAATAAGCCTATGATACAGCATATGCCGATAACAGGCGCACAAGAAGCAGGTCTTCCCGTAACTATTACAGCAATTGTAACTGATGACATTAAAATTGCTGAGGTTACATTACATTATAGAATAGCAGGACAGGAGAGCTTTAAAATAGCCCAAATGATAGAAACTGGAACAAAATCACTCTATGGAGGAAGCATACCTGCTGGAGATGTTACAACCACAGGTGTTGAATATTATATAAAAGCAATAGACAATTCATCCAATGTAACAACTCATCCCTTTACAAATCCTGATAAACTCCCGCATTCATTTAGTGTTGTTGATACTCTGCCTCCAGAGATAATATATGATCCATCAAAGCTTACAAAGGTTTTGGTAACGGAACAGATCATTATCAGAGCTTCCGCAATTGATCGCACAGGAATAAAAGAAGTCAGAATTTTCTATAAGCACGAAACCGACCCCGATTTTAAAATGATCATAAGCAAATATGAAGGCAATAATAATTATACTGCTGAAATACCAATCCCATTAGCAAAAAGCAATGTATACTATTATATTCAGGCAGAAGATAAATCTGGTAATGTTAATACAAGTCCTAAAGACGCTATAAAGCAACCATATTCGGTGTTTGTTGATGACCCATTCCCTCCAGACCCACCAACAAAACTAACTGCTTTATCTATGCCCGGAGGTAAAGTTAAATTAACATGGGAACTCTCCAGATCAATTGACACTGGAAAATATAATATTTACACAGATAGTGGAAGTGGAACAGTAGATTATTCGAAAGTATATGCTTTTGTAGATGGCACAAAAAATTCCTGGGAATCAGGCGTCTTAGGTGAAGGGACATACAAATTTTCTGTAAGGGCAGTTGATAAATCTGGTAATGAAGAAAATAATACTATTACTGTATCTGTAGATGCAGACTCAATAAAGCCTGAACCTGCAACTAATTTGACTGCAAAAAGTATTGCAGGAGGAAGAATTGAGCTGAATTGGACACTGTCCCTTTCAAAAGATGCAACAGTATATAATATATATTGGGATAATGCTCAGGCAGATATAAACTTCTCAAACGCTTTAGCTCGTGTTAATGACCCCGGAACAAAATGGGTTTCAGATAAACTGAGGGATGGTGTAGTATATCGTTTTGTTGTTCGTTGTCAAGATCGTTCAGGTAACGAAGAGGAAAACTTTAACATAGTTAGTGCACGTGCAGATGGGACACCACCTGAAAGTGTTAGTGAACTATCCAGCCCTACACATAAAACTGGTGCATGGTCTAATCAGACGAAGATTACTGTTAAATGGCTACCATCAGTAGATACTATATCCGGGTTAGCTGGTTATTCGATTAGTTGGGATACTCAAGAAAAGACTATTCCTGATGAAACAATAGATATAAAAGATCCATCTATAACAGAGATAAATTATGAGCCTACAGACCTATTAAAGCAAGGTTCTGCAATAGTTTATTTCCACATCCGCCCTGTAGATAAAGCAGGCAATTGGAGCAGTTCAGCATCGCATATAGGACCATTTATGATAGATAATCAACCACCTGAACCTCCAATAAAACTTATTTCCCGTCCAATTTCTGGAGGAAAGATAGAATTGAGCTGGACTCCTTCAATATCTGATGATGTTGTTAGATATAATATTTATTGGAATAACGGGGCAGGTCTAAATGTAGATTATGGTAAAGCAATTGCTAGTGTAATTAGAGACCCTGTCTCCTCAGCAAATCCGATATGGATTTCACCTGCTCTTCAAGATGGTAAAGAATATAAGTTTTCTGTAAGGGCAGAAGATAGAGCAGGAAATGAGGAGAAAAATGTCGTCGCCGTATCTTCTATCCCTGATAGTCAACCACCTACTATAGCACATAAGCCGATAATAGCCTTGCTTGAGGAAGAGAACATGAGTGTGACTATTTATGCTAATGTTGATGATTCATCGGGTCTCGATAGGGTTACGCTTCATTATCGTAAACACGGAGAAAGTAGATACCTTGAGAAAGAAATGGTTAAAGAGCCAGGTAATCTATATAAAGCAGATATTCCTTCATCAGTCTTCTCCAGTGCAGGAGTAGATTATTATATATCTGCAATTGATATTGCAGGCAACATAGCAGAATATCCAGTAACGACAATTGCTATAGTTAAATCATTACAGGTTACTTTGGATCCATCTAAAGAAAACGAAATAATGCTCGGGGACGGGTCTTCGCTTTATATTCCTGCTGGTGCTGTTCCTGCTGACACACATCTAAGCATCTCAATACCCAAAGTAATACCACCTCCTCAAGTTGGTTTGAAAAAGCATATTATCGCTAGAGAATTTAGCCTGGATAAGAATCTGCTCAAGCCGATAACTATTACACTTCATTATAATGATTCCAAGGTTATTGATGAAGAGGAAGCTAAACTAGCCATGTATCTCTGGGATGGTAAAATTTGGAACTACCTGGCAAAGGTAAGCCCAAACGAAAATTCTGCAACTGCTATAACAATGAATTGGGGAATATTCAGTATAATAGGTGATTATGATCCTCCTGCTATACATGATCTTAAGCCTTCTGAATATGCTGGAAATAGCTCAAAAATTATAGCAAGTATTAAAGATAGCGGTAGTGGAGTAGATCCAGAAAGCGTGGAAGTTGTTCTGGATGGAAGAAAGATCGATTTGCCTGGCAGAGAAATTAAGGATGGTATATTCTGGCTTAATATACCAATCCAGCTAACAAATGGACATCATACTTTACAAGTAATTGTTAAAGACTATCTAGACAATACCAATAAAGCAGAATCCAGCTTTGAAGTAACAGGTAAGCTAACCCTGAGAAATGTTTTTTGTTATCCTAATCCTTTTAGTCCAAGCGTAGGCACTAATTTTGTTTATACGCTAACAGAATCAGCCACAGATGTAATTATAAGGATATTTTCTATTGATGGAAAGCTTGTTCGTAAAATAGACGGTTCTTTAAATGTTGGAAAAAATATAGTATCATGGGATGGTGAGGATGAATTTGGCGATACAGTCTTGAATAGTGTCTTTATTTGTCAGATTGAAGCAAAAGGTTCACGTGGGAGTGTAACAGAAACGATTAAGATAGCTGGTTGGGAAAAATGAAGCAAAATATTTCGGGCTTTATGTTAATGTAATCGTAATGCTATTTTTGAGTAAAACATGCTGTCTAGCTTGTTCTCTAT
>FWPV01004594.1_pt1 | contig 28952 bp, 20 predicted proteins | sample 2228371 | NCBI WGS metagenome assembly FWPV01 (sample SAMEA103939776, study PRJEB20133) | metagenome | reverse complement strand
TTCCATGTACAGGATAATAATAACGCCGCTGCTAGAAATAGTACAATTCTACGCATTTTCATTTATCCTTGATCCGTTCATAATACTGCTGAACTCGGCGGATGGATTTGTAATTGTCGTTTAATAAATCTTTATCGCAATCTCTTGCAGCAAGTCCTGAATACATGCAATTTTCGATTTATTCCATCTATGAATATAAGCATAATGGTATGTTTTATATAATTCAATCTTTTTGTCAGCAAGATAAAATAAAAGCAGATTATAGACTTTATCACCTAATGCAATAACTACCTTTGGTTTTATGATCTCTAATTCATTATCAAATATTTTGCGATGTACCATAAGATTATTATTCTCTGAATTATTGTCTATTGATCTTGATTTGATAATATCTGTTAAATGACAATCACAAAGATTTAAATCTTTCAATAAATTATACAAAAGCCGGTCACCTTTGTTGCCAAATTTTCCTGTTGATGGTTGAAGTCCTACAATCATTATTTTATTTGATCCATAAAACCCTTTAACTCCATTATCTTCAGGAAATAAAAAATAGTCTGGTATATTTTCTTTAATATATCCGGCTAAATCATCGATATTTTGGAACTTTTCCATAATTCAACTTTCGTTAAAGAAAAAATGATTCATAAACTTTTTATCAGGCACATATTGCCCTGCACCTCCCTGCATAACGCTAGGGTCAGGTATAGAGTTTCTAGTTTATATTACTAGTACCCCCCCTTCAACCTTCATCATTTTTTTATATACATTTTCCGCATAGCATCATTTCACCTCCTGACGCTCCATCTGCGTTTTGGCTGTTGTTTTGTTTTTTGAATATTATAAAGATCGTAAGGAACAGAAAGTTTCGGTATGGATTCATTAACTTGATGGATTACAATCTCAGCTGCGTGACGAGTCATGGAGAGATTCCCTTTATATGTGTGTTTTTAGGTTTATCGGCAAACTCTGTATGATGATAATATAATTCTAACAAAGCAGGGATGCAAAATACTTTTTTGTCAATTTATATTTATTTTTAAATGTCGATTTTGAATGTTGACTGTTGCACGACAATATTTTATTTGAACGGGATTCTTCTCTGTAATAGAAGATATTTCCTAAGCTGATACAACCGGCAATAATCCATAAACAATGGAAGAGGTTGCAATTGCCGGTCACCGGGGACAAGAAGATGCGATGTAAAAATAAAACTAATCAGGAGGCGTCATTTCTTTATCATTCTTTCTGGTTGCGCCTTTTGGATTGACTATTATTCTTGATTTGTTTTCAAAGAGTGCTGCTCCCATGTCTTATTACTTATCCTTTCAGTCAATCCATGTTCATATAACGAATATTTGCATGTATGAAAAATCCTGAAACATAAGGAATGAAGTCGCAAAGCAACATCGAATGGCCGGATCCTTTGGCGTCTTTTCTTTTTAACACAGAAGCTATCGCGGAAATTAAGATAAGAATATCTCACGCTAATCGACATGCACAGGCTTTTGCAGTATGTCAAGCACCATTTCCAGGCCGTCGGAGCCGTCCGCGTATAAATTTTTTCTTGTCCTGTTTATACGGAAACCCGCTCCTTTATATAACCGGATAGCCGGCGTATTTAAAGCGGCTACTTCAAGAAACACTCTCGAGCATTTTCCCCTTATACAACCGATGAAGCGGCCTAAAAGCGTTTTGCCATATCCAAGGCCTCTGTAATCCGGATGAATGCAGAGTTTATTAATATTTATTTCGTCTGCTGCTTTTTTGGCGAAAAGATATCCGAGGATTTTCTCTTTTTCCTCCATAATAACCATGCTGCATGAATCTAAGCTTTCAAGTTCCTTTAAAAAATCGTCTTTTGTCCATGGAGGATTGAATGTTTCCTTTTCGATCCGGCAGATATAGTCTATATATTCTAATATTTCGTGGGGGGTTGAAATAACGGATTGTTTTTTGCCGGTCTTACTATCGATATCTATACTGCATCGAAGATTTCCATTCATGTCGTTTTTTCTCTCTGCGCCGGTTTTCATAATCATATACTGTTTCTGTTGTGCTGAATCCGACTTAACAATATAACCGCAAACCACACGGCTGTTTTGATTATTATTATTCCTGCAGCTACCACCGAAGCTCCGAAAACCGGTATCATAAGGGTGGAGGCAAGCGCCATGCCAGGCACACCTCCCATGCAGTCCGCTGCGTAAAGCACCCCGGGCGGAGTGGATCTTCTGGTAACAAACTGACCGGCGGTAAGAAAACCGGCGGCGGCGTTGCCTATAAAGAAAAAAGGCGCGGGCGGCGTTTCGCATAAAGAAAGCGCCAGAAGCGACCCTCCCAGCGCACCCCCGATCAGAAGATCTGAGAATGGAAGCTTTCTTACAAAACAACCGGCCGTAAATCCGGCAGCGAGAAAAAGCATTAACAACGACAAACGGGAATATACCGTGCCGTAGACCGACTGATAGAGCAAAATAATTGCGACCGAATACACTCCTGCGCATAGTCCGCTCGATCCGACCGATAATGCCTCGACCGACCAGCGGCCGGACGGCATAAGCAGCATCACCAGAAAAAACGGCAATGCTATTAAAATCCATCTTTCCGCCTTCAGTCGCTCGATATACCAGTCGAGCGACGCGGCCAGAAGGAGGGGCCTGGCCGGAGTGTGGAGACTGTGGAAAACGGGCGGCTTGTTTGCTTCGTTTATCCTTTCGGCGGTGAGACCGGCAAGTATCAGATTATTGTAATAATTATTCTCTACTTTGCAGACCTCCGGAAAGGTATAGTCTATATCCGAAGCGGTAAAAGTAAAACCCTCACCTGGAAGTATCCTGATATATCGGTATACGGACATAAGTGTATAAACTATGACGTCCCGCATCCTCTGCTGCCTTTGATCGGAATATTCGGTATTAAAAGGCATTGTAAATGAAAATATCCCGCTGTCTCCCGTGAGACGGCGGATATTTGTAAAAAATGCATGGGTAAAGAAACGGCTTGAGGCGGCATTGTCGGGTACGCTGCCTCCCATTACTACAACGTCGAACGGCCCCTGTTTCTGAGCCTCCTTAAGGGTTCCGTATTGGCAGAAAGCATCGTTGAACAGATGATCGGTTCGTATGCATAATATTTCCGCTCCTCTATACTTCCGCGCTTCTTCCAGATGGCCGGCGCTGTTTATGATCAACACCTTACGCACACCGGGATGCATCCCGAGAGGAGTATGAACCGCCTGCTCGACTGCAGGGATAGAGTATCCGGCGGAGTAAAGGGATCCATTGACAAATGTTATTTTTTTGCCGTCGACAACGGCTCTTGCGACCTCCCCTTCGGGGGTATATGTTATTTCCTGTACCCTTAATGGATATTTCCAGGCCGAACTGGTATGGTCGGACAAAACGAAAATAGCGGTCAGAGCCGCAGTTATAATACGTCCGACCATATCATCAATCGCAAACAGAATTACAAGTGATACCGCGGCGGCTATAACGAAATTCGGTACGAACGCGGCTATCGCCGCACTTAGCACCGCAAGCCCCGCAAGCGATCCGGCCTGTTCCCATCTATAAATACCGGAGCCGCCGATTTTTTTTGCAAGAGCCCCGAACACATATCCGCCCGCCCGATCTAGCGGAGCTTCACAAACCGTAACTGCGCATAGTATAACCGGAAGCGACGGCGACTCTCCGGGCATAAGAAAGAGCCTCACCGCCCTTATACCGGTGAAGCCGAAAAAACAGAAAAAAGTCAGAAAAACGAGAATGACATTCATTCGCACAAAAGAGAGTTTTCCGCCCAACACGCTCCCCAAGGCCGTTGCGGAAAGCCATACTGCAAGCAGGATTCCGATGACCAGTTCGTTCCCCGAAACCACGGCCAAAGTTTCACGGACAAAAAGTGTCTGAGAAACTGCGGTAAAAGCGCCCGCTGCAAAGATGATCCTTTTATCTTTGCCTGCAATATTCTGTTGGGGTCTCATAATGCATTGCAGCTACGTCGGACCGCAGGAAAAAACAGACTACTCCTCAAAATGGATCGCCCGGTAGGTTAGTACCTCGGCGGTTTTCCAGCCGTCGCGCGGCATTCCGCCTTTAAGCGAGAGCTGCTCGAGAAATTCCACTTTGTCGGGCAACTGTTCCCATACCTGAGGAAGATAGGTTGACTGATGCATCCCTTTACGGAGGATTACTCCGTCGCGTCCCGCAACGAGCTTGTTAAGAAGGTCGTCGGGATCTTTATAACTTAACGGCTCGGGTTTAGTGAGCACAGAAATCTCTATCTTTATTTTTTTTAGCTCGTCGGCAGTAACTTTTGGAAAACGTGGGTCGCGAAGAGCGGCGTTTTCCGCGTTCTCTATCACCGCCTGATAGAGCGGTTTGATCGGTTCGATGTATCCGATGCAGCCGCGTAAATTTCCTCCTATCGTCAGAGTTACAAAACACCCTTTTTTCTCCTTTACTTCTGCGGGATAATCAGCTTCCTGCAATCTTTCGAATTTATTCCCGCGCACAGAGGCTTCCAGGCTTTGTCTTGCAATCCTCAAAAGGAGATTTTTGCTTTCGGCACTTAGATCATCCTGCCGTGTTGTTGCTTTTCCGGAACTATTGTCATTGGGCCGTTCAGCCCCCTTGGCGGAAATATAGACTATCGAAGCGTATCCGACTACTCTGCCGTCGGAGCTGTGCTGAGGCGCAGTGTCGAACGAGGTACGGGCGTCGAGCTTTACGGGTCGAAGATTTAACTTTTTTGCAAGCTGCATTATAATCCTTATGGGAGTACTGCCGCAGGCTTCCATGGGGCCGCTTTCTTTTCCGGAAAGAATCGTTTCAATCGTCGCGTCGTCGATCTGCCGGGCTCTTGCCTGCTTTTCGTAATGTGAAAGATCGGATGAGGCTACTACGGCGGTTTTCTCGTCGATAAACTGAATAAGCGTCTCAGCGGCCTGTTTCGGATCGACCCTGCCTGTCAGAATGGGAACAATCATAAAATCCTTAAGCTTTACCTGCAGGAAAGGCAGCTGAACCTCCAGACAGTGTTCCGGTTCGTCGAAACCGTCGGCGATTATAACGTTTGGCATTCCTTTCAGCTTATCTACTACAACCCGGTCTATCTTGACCTTTCCGAGAGGCGTCTCGTAATAATCGAACCGTGGAACAGCCAGACCCGTAAAGGCTTCATAATGTGAAGGGCCTATAATAATGACTCTCTTTACATTTACATCAATGGTTGCATATCCTTTTCCGGCCACAGGCCCGGAAAAAATATATCCGGCATGCGGGCTGATAAGCATCCTTACCGGTTCGGCAAGCGCTTTACCTTCGGAAAGATAACGTAATACCATGTCGCGTAAGGTTTCGGGATTTCTGTCGTAGAAAGTGCCTGCGACGGCTGCTTTACGAACGATTTCTCCGTTCGATGATCCGAAAAATATTCCGTTCATAACAATTACTCCGAAAAGTATTGATAGAAATGTTTTAATATTCCTCATACTACATCTCCCATACTCCCGCAACCGGCCGGCCGCAATAGGCACATTTACCATTTGTTAATTTCTGCTCCGTAATGGTATAACCGCTTCGGTTAATGACGACTTTTTTACATTTCGGACACCGGGTAGCTCCACCCTCGTCTGCGACATTGCCGATGTAAACGTACTGCAGTCCTTCTTCTTCGGCCGTTTCAACCGCCTTTCTGAGGGTACTTACCGGAGTAGGATAGATATTAGACAAGCGATACATCGGGTAGAAACGCGAAAAATGAAGCGGCGTTTGAGCCCCAAGATTCTCTTTAACCCATTTGCTCAGCGCCTTTATCTGTTCCGGTTTGTCGTTCCAGCCTGGGATTACAAGATTGATGACCTCGAGCCAGACGCCCCGCTTTTTTGCGGTTAACAGAGTATCAAGAACCGGCTGAAGTTTTCCGGCATTGAGTTCGGCGTAAGTAGTCTCGCTGAAACTCTTAAGGTCGATACGCGCCGCATCAAGTACATTGCACAGCTCTTCGAACGGCGCCTGATTTATATATCCTGATGAGACCAGAACAGTTTTCAGCCCGGCTTTTTTTGCCAGATTTGCGGTATCTATAACATATTCGATCCATACGGTAGGTTCGGTATATGTAAAGGCAATGACGGGACATTTCTCGCGAAGTGCTTCTTCAACAACACGGGATGGAGGAAGATCGATGTTGTCGGTTTCGAGAGGGCTTCGCTGGCTTATAGTATAATTCTGACAATTTTTACAACGAAGATTGCAGCCCGCTACGCCTATTGAGTATGTCCTGGCGCCGGGCAGCATATGATAAACCGGCTTTTTTTCTATGGGATCGACATGTACCGCACACGGACGTCCGTATCCCAGCGCAAAAAGCTTTCCGTTACGGTTTTTCCGGTTGCGGCAAAGGCCGGTCTTGCCTTCGGGAAGAGTACATCCATGGGGACACAGTTGGCACATAACGACGCCGATTCCGGCCTCACGCCAGAAGCGGGCTTCCTGATACGATGGCCGTTGTATTGACGAATAAGAAAGACTCCATTTCCCCAACGCCGCAAGCGCTGCAGCAGAACCGATTCTTTTAAGACATTCCCTGCGCGTTGACATATGTTCAGTATGCCTCGAAAAAACGGCTTTCTACGCCGTTTTCTCCTATCGGAATATGAACCTTTTTACCGCAACGGGGACATCGGCCTTCGTAGGCGGTTCCGCTTCTGTTGCAGTATATCCGCTGATAAATATTACAGCACCGGAAATGAATTCCCAGAAACTTCCTCCCTTTTACTTCACGGGATGATTCCCTTACACTCTCCGGAACCACTTTACCTCCGGTTTTCAGTCGGAATATAGCCTCTTAAATAATATATAATCATATACGCCCGGGGGAAGCAAATATTTACAGTTATAGCCTTTCGAAAGATATTGCCGCAAAAGTCCAGAACTTATTCCCCACATAGGTGAAGGAAAAGTAAGCAGACGCGCTTTTTCCAGTTCTGGAGGCACTTCCATTGAATATCCCGGTCGTTCCGTAACGCAAATCGTTACCGTTTCCAGAATTTCATTATAACGATGCCAGGTTGGAATTTCCTTCAGATTGTCGGCACCGATAATAAAGTGCAGGGAAGCATCGGAATAACATTCCTTTAATTTATTTATAGTATCTACAGTATATGTAACCGTCGGACTTTTTACCTCGTCTTCCCATATATCTGCAAACGTCTCGCCGGCAAGCGCTATCCGGAGCATTTCCAGGCGGTGTTCCGCCGACACGCTAATGGTGGTTGTTTTATGAGGCGGGATTCCAGCCGGAACAAAAATGGTTTTTTCCAGACGGAAATGATCATGCGCGAGCCTTGCGGTTGCAAGATGACCGTTATGAACTGGATCGAAAATGCCGCCGAAAACGCCTACCTTACGCATATTATCACCTTCCGATGAATAAAGAACCGCTTCCGGCAGGTCGCGGCGCCTACTTTTTTGCTTTGGCGAACATCTGTTTCGCCTCTTCCTTGATTTTTTTGTTTTTCCCTTTATCAAGCAGTTCCCGATATGTTTCGTCGGCTTCGGCAAGTCTGTTGAGTTTGATGAGAAGCGATATAAGGTTGAGGCGGGCCTGATCGGTGAATTTCGAATCGGAGAACTTTTCTATGAATGCCCGGTAATAAACCACCGCGGCTTCGGGCTCATTTATTTTTTCGTAAAATCTGGCATTGTTGAAATCCTTCTCCGCAAGCTTTTCGTAGGCCGCGGTACGGTAATAGAGTGCGCTGTCGGCAAAGGGGCTACGCGGGTACAATTCAAGAAAATTGTCTAAAAGCCGGATAGCCTCCTTCGTTTCCTTCTGATCGCGGCTTACGGGGTTTGATTGTTTGAAAACCGAATATCCGATGCGGAATTTCGATTCTTCGAAGAAAGAAGAGCCCGGGTAATCCTGAACAAGACGCTGAAACTCGCTTCTCGCCTCGATATATTTCCCCGCCTTAAGGTTCGCCATTCCCAGATAGAACTGCACGGTATCCATCATCGGGCTTCCGCCGCATTGAGTGCGGACGTCCTCAAAGCGGGTTAATGCCAGTGTATATTTTCTGGAATTATACGTCTGAACAGCCCTTGATAGGCGCTCTGAGCACTCAAGCCGCATCTTTTCCAGTTTATTTTTACGGCTTGCGCAGGAAGAGATTAAACTCAGCCCTGCAACAAGAAAAACGACAAACCGAAATTTGAGCATATATCTTCCGTCAAATTAAAGTTTCTTTATTAATCCACGACTTATAATATTTCAGTGTTTCTCCCGTCGGACGCTCTTAAATAATCTTTAAAACTGGTTTATGAATAGGCCGGAAAGCAAGGATGAAAACTAATAGATATAAGATTATTGTTTTCTGGTTGTTACCATGGTTCTTGACATAAAATTATTTTATTTATATACTTCTCCTAAAATCATGCAGAGGGATTCGGCATATACGTTCCTATCAGTTTAACGTTATATCCCCGGTATGGATGAAGTTAGTAAGTAACTGCCATTTGCAAAGGAACAGTTTATTATGAAAAACATAACCGCAGTAATGTCAATCGTTATGCTTTGTATGTCACTTTTTGTCAAATGTTCAATGCCTAGCGACGCTCCGGCGCCGTCATGGCGGAATGCAATAGACATTCCTCTGGCGAACTTACGGTTTGAGTTAGCCGAGCTGCTCGACAACGATAAAATCATCGATCCCGACAGTTCATCTGTTGGCGATACCATGACCTTGCGGATAGATCAGCGCGATTCCGCAACCATCGAAAGGCAGATAGTAAACCTTCAGAAAAACACGCTCGAACAAAAAATAGGCTCCATAGAGATACGCAACAGCGATGACGTTGATGTAGGTTTCAATCTTCCATATACGAGCGTTGTGCCCGTACCGGCAGATGTCCCGTTAGATCAGACCAAACCTGCAAAAGTAAAACGGGTATATCGGGTGATCATTGACTCCTCGTCGCCGGATATTGAGGTTCATATTTACAATAATTTCAGAGAGCTGCCTGTTTCAGACATACAGTTCAGAATAATAGATAACGGGATGATTATAGGTTCAGGCACCGTACCCTATATTAATCCGATGGATTCTGCAACGGTTATGACCTCATTAGCCGGTAAGCAACTCGATAGTCTGATAGATATTTCTTTAACTGCAACAATAAAGGGCGGAGTAGGGAGAAATTCTCAACCCGATGACAGCATTGGGTTGCGGTTCAATCTTGACGGACAGAAAATAGCCGCGGCAGAGATTTCCGACAGTCTGCTCAATCTTTCAAAAAGGTATACAAAACAATTGGAATTGTCCGATACGCTCGAAGTGTCATACATTGATTTCGATACCACCGAATTCTCTTTTTCTTTTTCTTCCCCTGCCGAACTACGTTTAAACCTCGTTGCAGAACTTCTTAATTTATGGGATATTTCATTTGCCGAGCAGCGCGGCATTCAATCTGAAAATACCATTGGAATCATTTCTGCTTCGGATTCATTACGCTATTATCAAGGAGTAATATTCGACGACACTATCGTCGTGCAGTCTGCGAACGCAGGACAGACGGGGAAAATCCGGTTCAACTCCTCCCGCCTGCTCTGCAGATGGGATAACGTAACGCAACGGTCTGTGGGTGATTATGTATACCGTACCGCCATTATTCCCCGGGGCGCCAGGGTTTCGTTCAATAAAAACGACGTCTTCAGGTTTGAAATGACTCCTTTGAGGTTCCCTTTTGTCGCATTGAGAGGAACTCTACGGCAGCCGCTTTCCGATACTATCGACGGTAAATCCATTACTCTGAATCTTCCTATAGACGCCGGGACGCTGCTGGAAAAAGTACGAGGGAAGTTGCTGTTTTCCAATTTTACCGCAAGCGTGGCGCTTAAAATAATGCTTCCCGGAAACAGCTGGGTCGATTCTGCGCGGATGAAGATTGCCGTGGGAATACCCGATGCTCCGTCGAACCGAACCGTAGGCGAGGCGCTGTTCAGGGGCCGAAGTGACACACTTAGCGATTCCCTGATATTAAATCTCACCTCCATTTTAAATCAATTCCCCGATTCTCTGAGAGTGGAAGGAAATTTCGGTATCCCTGCGGGAACACAGCTTCTCATACATAATAAGAGAGACGCATCCGGAAATTATTCCAATTTACTTTCTTTGCATGCGGCGGTTGTTCTTAAAGCTGATCTGCCTCTTGTCTGGTCGGTAAGCGATTCTATAGCGGCGCTTCTCGACAACAGTACCTTTGAGGTTCCGGAAGATCTGTCGTTTTTGGGAAAAACAGGTGATGCATGTGTCAAGGTGAATGTCGACGTTTTGAATCAGACGAATCTTCAAGCGGTACTTTATGCGATCGGTGCGCCGAAAGAATATAAAAATGAACTGTTTTCTTTATCGGAGGATGATATAGGCCCTTCGGTTCTTCGCACAGCCTCGGGCAAGCATTTTTTCCAGCTTTTTGGAGATCGTGGGATAGTTTTACCCGGCCGCGGCCAAAAATTTCAGGATCAGATAGGCATGGAGGCAGAAGATACCAAAAAGTTTTTTAGTAGCGATACCTGCTATATACGGTGGCGTCTCACGTTGCATAAAAAGAGCGCCGATGCTTTGCACGATACCGATTATGTGTCGATCCGTTCTTCGATTCACGTTTCCGGAACGGTAAACGCCGATTCTCTGTGGGGATTATGATTGTCGAATGCCGATATTTAAGTATTAACTTTAATTAAAAAACAGGATTTTCTAAGATGAATTCAAAAATTTTGGGTTATGAACGCCGCGGGAGTTTGTTCGGACATACCGCCGCGCTGTTTTATGCGGCATTAATGATGGGTTCAGCCGTATTGTATGGAGCTTCCGAACCGGATCCGGCCTCAATGGGATCGGCCGGGGCGCTTTCGTTGACGGACGGCTATTTAGATCCGTCTGTCAACCCTGGCGTTCTCGGATTGTCAGTTACGCCACAGGGAGGCGTTGTCTCGCCGGCCTGGCCTTCATTACGGGCCGGGTATTTCAGTAACGTTCTGGCGCTTACTCCCTATAAGGATCTTTGGGCCGGCGACTACAGCGAAGATTTCTGGCGAAAATATATAAATGTTCTAATAAACAAAAGTTTCGATGTAGAAGGTCTGTCGCCTTCCGAGACTTCACGAAAAATAGAAAAAAAGGTAGATAACGGAATAGGCGTTTATGCCGGAAGCAACATTGACCTTTTTATTTTGCGTCTTTCGAGATTTCTCGTGCATATCACAACGACGGTGGATTGCGAGGCGCGCCTAAGCGGCGTACCCTTCCTTATACTGTTTTCCGATAAAAAAGGCCTTGTCGGAGGAAACGTTCTTGACGTAACAGATACTCGGGCGGATTTCATAGCAACGACCGGAATCGGCGTGCGTTACGCTCACCCCTTATCGTTTCAGGACTTTTTCGATCGTATAGAATCATGGACAAAAGGGAAAATAGTCTTTGACGAGGGCGCGGTAGGAGTAGGTTTGAAATATGTGCTCGGCCATTCGATGATGAAGCTGCGTGCCCACGAAGGTAATATCGTTGTAGCACCCGGCGGCGAAAACATCTCCTATAAAGCACGGGTCGTCATGACCGAATCCGGAACCGGTTTTAAAGAAGATTTCGGATATGAATACGTTCCGGGGCTCAGCTATATGTCGGGAAACGGTCTTGGCGTCGACGTCGGATGCGCGGTAAGCGGATCTAAGGGACCGAAGATAGGCATTTCAATGCATGATCTCGGCTTTATTGCATGGAGAGGCGCACAGGAGAGCGAATTTTATATTGCATGCGATAGCATGAGGTTAAATAATTTTCTGGGGAACACCGATTCCGACACTTCTGATGAAGATCCTTTCATAGATACTATAACCGATCCCGTACGGTTCAAAAAAGACGGCATGCGATATACAATGCTTCCGTTGCGATTTTCGTTCTCGGCGGGTTACGAATGGGCCGGGTTCGGATCGTCGGTAGGCGCTCTCTCGAGTTTTGTTCGTGCGGGCCTCAGTTACGAACAGAATGTAACCCGATGGCCCGGACGCTCAAGAACACCTAAATTGTCGATCGGCGCCGAGAACGGGTTTCTATTTGGTGTGTTGCCGTTTAGAGTCGGGCTCGGTTTCGGCGGCGCCGGGGGCGTGGCATCAACAATAGGATTCGGTATTGACGCAAAAGTAATCAAGATCGATGCGGCTTATAAAGCTAACGGCTCGTTTTATTTTTATCCGTCCCGTGGATGTGAACTGGCGTCGCGTCTCGCGATAAGTTGGGGAAGCGACGCAGACGGCGACAGAATCACAGGGAGAAAAGATAAATGCCCGAATGAGCCTGAAGATCATGACGGCTTTCAGGATGAAGACGGGTGCCCGGATCCCGACAACGATAACGACGGCATTCCGGATTCGCTTGACAAATGTCCCAATGAACCGGAAGACGTCGACGGATTCGGGGACGAAGACGGCTGCCCGGATTTCGACAATGACGCGGACAGTATCCCGGATTCGCTTGACAATTGTCCGAATAACTCCGAAGACGTCGACGGGTTCGGGGATAAGGACGGGTGCCCGGATTTCGACAATGACCGTGACGGCATAACCGATTCACTGGACGTATGTCCAAATGAACCCGAAGACAGGGATGGTCTTGAAGACAGTAACGGTTGTCCTGATTACGATAACGATAAAGATTCTATACCCGATACCCTCGATAAATGCCCAAATGATCCGGAAGACCATAATGAGCCGTTGCCTACTGACGGATGCCCTTCATCTGATGCGGACAACGACGGTATTCCCGATAGCGTTGACATGTGTCGGGGGGAGGCTGAAACTTTCAATTGGTTTATGGATAACGACGGTTGTCCGGACACTCTCGCTCCTCCTTCGGTTACTATACAGAACCGGATTAGTAAAAACCTTGAAATTATTACAAATCCTAAATCCGGAAGTAAATCAAAGGACGCCGCCCTTGCGGCTCTTTATACGATCATTCAATCGCTTTCACCGGCAAGGTTCGCGATCGGGCCGGCGTCTACCCCGGAGGCTCCCGAAGTACGTGCAAGCCTCATGGAAAGAGCAACCGGGATAAAGAACGGCCTTGTTGTAAGAGGCGCCGCCGATTCGGTGCTCCTTGTTATTGAGTTCGATCGTATTCCTGCATCTTCGACGGAGATAACGTTAATTAAAACGGCAGGAAAAGAACCGATCTGTTTTGCCGTTGTTACCGGAAGGGAAACGTGGGCCGCTCTTCGTAAATAAGCGGCTTATATTATATCCGGATTTTTACCGTAGAAAGTATCCGGCATATAATGATTGTTTTTACCTCGGCGTCGCGTCGGGTAATCCTCCATCCACAGGGATTGTTGCGCCTGTAGTTGGTGTGCGGCGTTCGAGCAGGAATTCTACTGCGGCAGCCACATGCGATGTTTTTACTCTGGCTTTTAGCAGGTTGCGGTTGCGGTAATACTCCTCGAGTCCGGCTTCATCAAGGCCGCGGCTTTTCATACGGTCGGGGCCTACTGTTTCCCAAAGACCGCTTTTTCTGTTGCCGTGTGAAAAAACGGCGTCCGGTGAGACCATGTTGACCCTTACACCGATTGAAGCAAGCTCGAGGCTTGCGATCCTTGCAAGCTGATGTGCTGCCGCTTTGGTTGCACTGTAGGCGCCGAACGACGCTCCCGGCGCAAAAACGTTCTTTGTCGACACAAGCACTATATCGCCGCCTATATTCTGAAGTTTGAACATCCCGGCCGCTTGTTTAATGGTAAGAAGAGCGCCTTCGGTATTGACTCTTTCGAGCTTTCTGAAAGCTTCGATATCCATTTCCGCAAGCGGAGAAACGTGTGCGATGCCGGCGTTCACCACTACGGCGTCAAGCCCGCCCCATCGTTCTACGACAGCTTCGAATCCTTTCCGGACAGAATCTTCGTCGGTTACATCGATGGGAACGGCCGCGATTCTGTGAGGCCCGTATTGTTGCGAATATTTTTCCGCAAGATCATAAAGAGCAGGAGATGGAAGATCCGAAGCGACGATCTGGCATCCTTTACCGAGAAGATATTCGCAGACGCCGCTTCCTATTGCCCCGGCGGCGCCGGTTACTAGAACAATGCAGCCGTAAAGCGGCCTTTCGTCTCTAATGGAAGACAGCTTTGCCCTCTGGTAAGAGCGAAACTCCATGTTGAAACAGTGCCTGTCGTCAAGATTGCGGTATTTTCCGCCGGTTTCGGAAACGGCCCTTTTTACGCCAAGCTCCTGTGCGGTAATATCAGCGGCAATTGCCGCTTCCTTTAAAGAAAAGCCTCTGCATACGGCTCCGATACCAGGTATAAAAAGAACCGACGGGTAAGCCCCTTCGGCAATATGCCGCATCGGTTCGTCGGCGCCCGCCCGGCGGATAAAATCGCCGTATTCGGAGCGCCAGGCTCCGCATGCCGCTTTGATCTGCGACCTCAATTCATCCGGCTTATCGAGACACGGCCGTTCCATCAAAAGCGGCAGCCTTCCGGTTCTGATAATATAGTCTGCCGTAATGGGCGTCGATATGAGCAGTGATGAAGTTCCCGGATTTTCCAGCATCGATAGCAGAACCGGATCTGCCAGATGGGCCATCGATACCGCCTGGGGCCTGCCCGCCTCCTCACATACTCTGTGCGTCAGGCAGCCTCTTATTACCGGTGCAACAGACCGGTACAGCTTTTTTGCCCTTTCAACCGATAAATCGTCACACTTTACAAACACCTTATTGATCCGGTTCTTTTCCAGCCAGTTATCAGCCTGTTCAACGATATCCATCGTCGATTCGTAAGCTTCACGGCCAGTTTCTCCCCATGTTACAAGACCGTGATGAAGGATTATTACTCCTTTACAATAGGGCATTTTTCGCACTGCTTCCGCGACGGCTCTTGCGCAACTTAGGCCGACCTCTTCATAATCTATCACTGCAACGGGCGGAGTAAACGCTTCTCTTATGCATTGTTCCGCGTCGGTCCGATCCGCGAGCGCCAGAACCGGGGCCGGGTGAGTATGATCGATACAGACAAAAGGAAGAAAAGCATGCAACAGTGTTTCGATGGAAGGTTGCCGTGAAGCGGAACGAATCAGCGACGTAGCGAAAAAAAACGCCATTTTCTCGTCGTCAAGTTCAATATCACAATTAAGCTTTTGCAGCCTCTTCAGATCGAGCAATACAAAATCTTCTGTTGTCGCCTCTGCCATATTGCAGCCGGATGCTTTTATGAAAAGAGTTTCTACAGGACTGCCTAACAGATCGCAGGACATCCCTTTGAATGAAGTGTTCCCGCCGCCGTGCAATACCAGATCGGTATCGGCGCCGAGAAGCCTTGTGGCAAAAACCTGTTCCAGGAAAGGCCGCGGATATTCAGCCGCGTATGTTGATGCAAAATCACGAAAAGATTGTTCATTCCACGCATGTCTCATTTATAGGTTCCTTTTATGAATCTTCTCTGTCAGGCTATTAATATTCCCACGAATATCGCCGTTTCTGAAAACAGCGCTGCCGCTTACAATTATATCTGCACCGGCTGCCGAAGCCTTACTTATGGTATCGGGATTTATACCGCCGTCGATACATATAAGAGGATCAACATTCATATCTGACAATATTCGCCTAAGATCTTTCGCCCGTCGTATAGTTGATTCGATAAATGCTCCGGGGAAGCCGGGATTTACAGCAAGTAAAGAGATGATATCCGTTTCGTCAACAAAAGGTTCGATTACCGAGAGGGGTGTTGAGGGTGTGAGAGCAATTCCGCGGAGTATTTTCCGCGAAGGATCGTTCACGTTTTTGAGTTCGGAGATCATCTGAAGAGCTCTGTGAACATGACGACAGGATTCAACCTGAATGGTGACGGCGTCGGCGCCTGCCTTTACGAAATCGGCAATAAGCCCTATTGGATCGCTCACCATCAGATGAATATCTTTATAAAGGTTGGTAGATATGCCTTTGACAAAAAAAGGACCTATCGTAAGCTGGGGGCAAAAATTGCCGTCCATTACATCGAAGTGAAGAAGCCTGATATTACAGGCCTCCAGCTCCGACACCGCCTCGAAAAGGTGCATTAGGTCGGCACTGATAATACCTACGCTCAATACCGGTGCTGATTCTTTAAGTATCTTTTTTAAATCACCGGCCATTATTTTTTCCGATTTTTAATGGTCTGATAGATTTCGTAGGCTTCCCGCGGTTTCATGCCTTCGTGTACTACCTTACGGACAGCTTCGATCATGCCCTCAGGGCAGTCGGACTGAAAGATATTTCGTCCCATGTCAACACCCAGAGCTCCCTGATCGATTGCATTATAAGCCATTGTAAGTGCATCGAGTTCTGGAAGTTTCTTTCCGCCCGCTATAACTATCGGCACGGGGCACGATGCCGTTACCGTCTCGAACTCTTTTTCGACATAGTAGGTTTTGACGAATGCAGCCCCAAGTTCCGCGCATATACGTGCGGCAAGTCTCATATACTTCGCGTCGCGTACCATATCCTTGCCTACCGCAGTTACTCCAAGCACAGGTATGCCGTATTGCATTCCCGCATCGACCAGACGGGTAAGGTTGTGCACCGACTGCGTTTCGAATTCTCCGCCGATAAACACCTGAACCGCAACGGCAGAGGCGTTCATACGCAACGCATCTTCCATAGAAACCGCTATATGTTCGTTGGAAAGCTCTTTAAGAATGCTCGGGCCCCCGCTTGCGCGTATTACTATTCCCTTCTGAGTCGAGGGAGAAATAACGCTGCGCAGTATACCTCTTGTCAACATAAGGGCGTCAGCCTGTAAAGCAAGCGGAACGATAGTAATGTCGATTCGCTCCAGACCGGTAGTCGGCCCCTGAAAATAACCGTGGTCGAAAGCAAGCATAACCGTTCTTCCGCTTGAAGGGTTGAATATCCTTGCAAGCCTGTTTTTCATTCCCCAATCATAATTGTTTGATCCTTTAAGAAAAAACGGTTCATTCTTTTGAGGAATTTCCGAAAAAAACTGCTTCTGTTTTGTTGAATTATCAGCTTCCGGCATCGAAGACTCCTTTGAATATATTTACGAAGAATCTGGATTTTAATTCAATAAAAAATAATTATCCGGCTATCCGGAAAGTGATTTTAACCGATCTATATTTACAAAAATGCAGACATACGTTAAGCTGCTCTCCGGCTTATCTGACTATTCTGAAGGGAGCCGACTTGTCAGATGGGGAGTCGCAGCTCGGAGAGCCGTTAAGGCATTGGCCCTTGTATTCCCATATGATAAGAACAAAGCTGTCGGAAACGAACCTATCCGTAATTATCCACCGATAGGATGTATCTGGGTATGCTATCGAACCGTTTCCTATTATCTGGGTGCCTGTGACCGTCTTTCCCCCATCGAGCGAATAGGAGATTCCGACGTCGTTTACTTTACTTAGGTCATTTATTTTCCATTTAATTGTAACAGTATCGCCTACTTTGAATGTCTGGCCGCCTCCGCCCCTCGGAAATATAAGCTCAAGCGGCCTCGTGGAAGGTGGAGAAGTACCGTTATCGCACAGCAGCATAGGTATCAAACCTATAAATACTACCATTGATTTTGTCAATTTTTTGGCAAAGGTTCCCTGAAGCATCTGAAAATCCTTTATGGTTGTAACTGTGTTAATACATCCATCCTATATCTCCATCTGCCATTATTTATTATCAAAACATTGTCGCCTTGATTCCGAAAGCAATGATCCAGTTGTCGTGAATAAGTTCGTTCAGATCTGGGCGGTGCCATTTACGAAGCGGTTCTTCGTCATAGGGATCGTTTGGATTAGGCGTAGATGCACCCGTGATGATTTTATTGACTGAAAGGTATAACGGATATTTGGGCCGCGAGAATTCAAGTCCGTAATGGAGTGTTATTCCCCAGCTTTTATTATTGGGATCTGGAACCGGATTATAATCGCCTGCCGGATAAGCAGGAATCCATGCCACTCCCAGAGGTATCCATATACGCATTCCGTAAGAATGGATATAATTGCTCTCTCTGCGATTCCCGTAGTAAACCGCTGCGGTAATAGCGGGCGGGATATACCTTCCGAGATCGTTTTCGCCGTAAGGTTTGAAATAATACCTGAAACGTTTCTTCTGTTCTTCGCTCAGAAGATCCCATCGAGAATCGATTGCATTATACTCATCGGCCCGGTTGCCGACAAAGCGGTTTTTCCCTCTGAAGTTAACGGCAAAAGGGAACAGGAAATAACCTTCGAGAAACAATAGTCCGTTTTCTACATCGACAGTACGGTCAAGACCCGCCGATGCAATGTAAACTCCGGTTCCGTTTTGTAAAGTTACTGGCAGATATAGTTTTTCCTGTTCTCTACCCCTTTTGATGTCGAAACGGCCTGTAGGGAGAAAAAGATTGAACAGCAGAGAATATTCACCCTCCATTCCGAGCTTTTTCGAAAAGTCGATCATTATATCTCCAACTCCTCCCGAGATTTCGGTTTTATCGTCGAAATTGCTCTTAGGCTGGAGCAGCCCCGTTTTGGACAAAACAGGAATTGTGATCCCGGTTTCGGTCCCCGGGGTGGGTTTTATACTAAAGCGGGTACGGAACTGTTTGTACTCGAACTCTTCTCCTATTGTGAGGGAACCGAGAGCTTCGATATCGAGAAGTCCTCCTCTCACGCCCTCTCCTATCCATTTGATATCCGCGGCACTGCCTCCGGCGCCTCCGGCGCCGCAGCCGCCGATGCATTGCCATGGGGTAGGAATGGAATAGGGCGGCAACCTTTCGCCGAATTGTAAAGAGAAAATTATTGTCAGCACCGCCGTTGACGCAGCCGTTATGAAAATCCAAAGCATACGTCTGGTCGCGTATAGACGTTTGAAAATCAACGGACATTCTTTCCGCCGCATCATTTTCCTATCCACAGGTATGGAGTCGAATTGTAATTCAGTTTGTATTTTCCCGTTGTAATAATTAAAATATCCTTTCTCCGGTTTCCGTCGCCTATGTTTTTTATAATAGCCGCATCCGCATTTCCTTCGTCGATCACCGCAAGAGCTACGGCGAAATCGGGATCGTTCGACCATTCCGGGTCCTGCCATTCCCTGTAGGCTTTTCCTGCCGCGCCGATAGGAATATAATCGCAGACCCTGTTCCCGGCGTCTACAATAAAGCATACCGCATGTAAAGGGAGGTTTCCGTCCTTATCGGCCGGATAGTCGGGAAGACCGGCAAAAGTATTTTCCGCAAAGTTCTGAACTCCGTAAAAATTTAGAAAAAGCATCCGATCCGGATGGAGTGGATCCGGACAGATCGAGGGATTACAGACCTGAACACCCTCATTGACTTTGATAAGAGTTCCGGTAGACAGATCGTAAAAGGCGGCCTGTGTATAGCCCGTGCATAAAAAACGGCCGTCGGCAGACAATCCTCCGTTCATTGGGTAGGGTGCAATAGTGTCGGCTACGCCTATCAGAGAGCCGTTTCCTTCGAGCGAGACCTGCTGTCTGAAAGTGAAATAGTGCCCCTTGTCAAGTGAAGTCGAGATAAGCTGATTGGAAAAGATCACATACGTTTTCCCGGCGGAATCCACCCACCAGTGGGGTTCTGTACCGTTTTCCGAAATAAGAACCGGTTCGGCGTCAGAGTTGAGCCTATGGATATAAGCTCCCCGGACGTCTGCGCCGGCGGTCAGGTAATAGGCGACGAATGTTCCCTCCGGAGAGATAATCGGACTATCGCCGTGTAAAGCCTCCCTTCCTTTGGGTTTTTTTAAACGTATGGGTTTTTGATTGTTTGCCGAAAAATCGACGAAATAAATGAATCTTGAGCCCTCTTCTCTTAACGTATAGGCTATTTTGACTTTATCCGTTCCGATAAATTCGCTAATCTCTATAGCCGGAATAAAGGGTGAAGGTATCTCGGGCAGTTCAAACCGCTGCGGTTTATACGGAAAATCACATAAAAGCAACGCTGGAACCCACCCGCATAAAATAAATAATTCTTTCTTCATTATTAAATATCTGTCAAAGGAAGTGTTTCAAGTTACGATTCTTTTTTATTATCATATTAAAATAGATATAAAACAGGTAAAAATAAAAAAACATAATCCCCTACCATTATAAAAATATTCAAAAAAGGTTTGATCAGGCCGACGGAGTAATCCATATTATATTTATATATTTCTATTTGTTTTTCTTGTTTCTTATAATCGAAAAATTCTATATTCAAACAACACTATTGAAGGGGGAGACGAAGCGGCCTCACGACAGTTTTTATCACAAAACTCCATATGGGAAGTAAGTCGAATTGATATCTACTCTGTTCATTTTAATATCAACCAATCACACTATTAGAAAGGGGCGGGTATGACAGCATTACACGCTGTTGACTGGCTTATAATTTTAGGGTACTTTGTGATCGTATTCGCAATCGGATGGTGGGCTTACCTTAAAGAAAAACAGTCACAGACATCAACGGAGTACTTTCTTGCCGGCAGGAATCTGGGATGGTGGATCATCGGGGCAGCGGTATTTTCATCGAATATCGGATCCGAACATCTTGTAGGTCTGGCCGGATCGGGCGCAACCGACGGTGTCGCGATGGCTCATTATGAACTTCACGCATGGTGTCTGCTGGTACTGGCATGGGTAATGGTTCCTTTTTATATGCGTTCGCAGGTTTTCACCATGCCCGAGTTTCTCGAAAGAAGATTTTCGTCAGTAAACCGTACAGTACTGTCGGTGATTTCTCTTGTAGCTTATGTGCTTACCAAACTGGCAGTGGGTATCTTTGCCGGCGGGGTAGTGTTTGCGGTAATGGTGCCTGAGATCAATTTCATGGGTCTCAACAGTTTCTGGATAGGGTCGATATTGGTGATTGTGCTTACGGGTATATATACCATTCTTGGAGGAATGAGAGCCGTAGCATATACTTCGGCAATTCAGACCGTTATTCTGGTCCTGGGATCGGCACTTGTTACAGTGTTTGGTCTTAAAGCTCTGGGCGGATGGCATGTGTTGCGGGAAGTATGCGGTTCGGAAATGTTCAATCTGTGGCGGCCTATGGTTCCTGCAGGTCTGAAAGCAACCTGGGCGCCCGTAAAAGAGGCGGGACGCATGGCATGGTACTTTAACGGAAATTATCCGTGGATCGGTATGCTGTTCTGCGCTCCTATTATAGGCTTATGGTACTGGTGTACCGATCAATACATTGTGCAGCGTGTATTGGGAGCTCAGAACGAACAGGTTGCAAGACGCGGTTCAATCTGCGCTTCTGCTCTTAAGTTGCTTCCCGTTTTTATTTTCATCATCCCCGGTATGATTGCTTTTGCAATTGCAAAAAGCGGCCAAAATCACATATTACAGCAGGCATTCTTTGATGCAAACGGGCAGATTATCCGCGATAGTGCCCAGCAGGCCTTCCCGCTTCTTGTTGCGCAGGTTCTGCCGATCGGCGTACGGGGTATCGTGGTTGCCGGATTGCTTGCCGCATTGATGAGCTCCCTGGCCGGCGCTTTCAACGCCTCCTCGGCTCTCTTTACGATTGATTTTTATTCGAAGATTCGTCCCAATGCATCTCAGAAACAGGTTGTATGGGTGGGAAGAATGGCCACTACAGTTATGGTTCTTATCGGACTTCTGTGGATTCCTGTAATTCAGGGCGGAAAAGGACTATACGATTACCTGCAGGGAATCCAAGCCTATCTGGCTCCGCCTATAGCCGTTGTCTTTTTTCTAGGCGTCTTTTATAAAAGGGTTAATGCAAATGGATGCTTGTGGGCTTTGATAGTCGGTTTTATTCTCGGGCTTTTCCGTCTTGCGGTAGATACGCCCGTAAAAATGATAAAATCATTTTCCTATACCGAAGGTTCGTTCTTATGGATTGTCAATAACATATACTTCCAATACTACAGTCTCCTTATTACAATTATATGCATAATCGTAATGCTGGTTGTAAGCCATGCCTCGGCCGAGCCTGACTATGCCAAGATAAGCGGGCTTACGTTCGGAACCCGTAGCGCCGAAGACAAGAAGAAATCCAGAGAAACATGGAATAAATGGGACGTAATTGCGACAATTGCTATTCTGGGAGCGATTCTCGCCGCTTATCTGTACTTCAGAGGATAAGTTTATAACATTTTAATAAAAATCAATTCAAAATCCCCTTTGTAAAAAGGGGATTTTCTTGTTTATAATCTACAATTTGTCAAAGAAGAAAAAGAAAAAAGAAACAAAAATTAAGGTATAAAAACAACAGACTTTTCTATTTATATTCTCTGCCGCAGCTCAAGGTCATATCCTTTATTTCCTTTACGGGGAACGATAACATCTGTTCTTCCGTCATTCTCCATTTCCAGTTACCCTCCGGAATAGCAGGACGGTTCATACGTGCCCGCGCACCAAGCCCGAGATAATCCTGGGCCGGAATTATTGCACAATCTGCCGGACTTTCGAGTGCCAGACGAATCATACCTTTTACAATTGAGGGGAGTGAGGGATCTTTTATTTTTGCATATTCAAGGAACCTTTTGCGGGTCCGATCGTCCGCTTCCTCTTCGAACCATCCCCGTACGGTGTTGTTGTCGTGTGTGCCTGTATAAACCACACAATTTTTTTCGTAGCAGTGAGGCAGATAAGGATGTGAGAGATTATCCTCGCTGAATGCAAAAAGAAGAACTTTCATCCCGGGAAAGCCATAATGGGCCATTACTTCCCTGACATCATCCGTAATTATCCCCAGATCTTCTGCAATTACCGAAAGAGAGGGGATCTGCTCCAGAAGTGTGTCGAAAAATTTAAATGTAGGTACAGGCTTCCACTCTCCGTTAAGGGCGCTTTTTTCTCCTGCCGGTATTTCCCAATATTGAACAAGTCCGCGGAAATGGTCGATCCGGAGAATATCATACAACTCGAACATTCTCTTTATTCTGTCTATCCACCACGAAAAACGCTGCTCTTCCAGGACTTTCCAGTTATATACGGGGTTGTTCCAGAGCTGGCCGGTTTCGCTGAAATAATCGGGAGGTACTCCGGAAACCGCTTCAGGGGCAAGATTGCCGTCGAGCTTGAATATTGATGGATGCGCCCATACGTCTGCGCTATCGTAGCTGACATAGATTGGAATATCACCTATTATTTTTACCGATCGTTCGTTACAGTAACGTTTAAGTTTTGCCCACTGCTCGAAAAAAATATACTGGAACCATTTTTGTTTTTCTATATCATCCTTATATTCCCGTATATGGTTTTTGATTGCGGCTTCATCGCGATGTTTGAAAGGCTCCGGCCATAAATTCCAGGGTTTGTTGCCGAAACGGCTCTTCAGCGTCATGAAAATAGCGAATTCGTCAAGCCATCCTGCATTTTCCCTGCAGAATCTTTCTAACAAAGAGGTGTCGCTTCTTTTCCGGAAACGGTTGTATGCTGATTCGAGTAACTTTGTCTTATAATCAGTAACCGCAACGTAATCCACTTCGTTTTCTGGGAAAACCGGAGGAGAGCATTCTGTTTCGTCAAGCAACCCGTTTTCTTTAAGTATGTCGACACTTATTAAAAGAGTATTTCCGGCGCGTGAAGAGCAACTTACATAGGGAGAATTGAAATCGCTTGTCTGAGTGGGATTGAGCGGCAGAACCTGCCAGTATGTTTGGCGGGCTTCATGCAGCAGGTCTGCGAAACGAAACGCACCAGGGCCGAGATCGCCTATTCCGTAAGGAGACGGCAGAGATGAAATATGGAGCAAAACGCCGCTGCCTCTAGGCAACATACATCAACCTTTCCTGAAAACAAAAAAGAATCATTTACTTATTAAAAAAATATATCTATACCCAGATAGAGAGAAAAAAGAATAGTTGCTGTTCAAAAACAATGAAGTCGGGGTGATGGGGTTCCGTCTATTGAAGCGGAGACAGTTCTATTTTGTTTAAGCTTCGGCTGTAACTGAGACTGTATTCGGTTCCGGCCTGAGCGTAACGGCCGGTAACGGATTTTTTCCTGTAATCGATCTCCGCTTCGACTGCGCCTGTCAAACCCTTTCCGAAGTCTATACCGGCAAGCAAACCGGCTTTCTCGGGTGATTGACCGGAAGAAATCGGTAAGGGAAGAATAACCTTAATATCCATTCCGGACATACCGCGGCTCCTGAAAGTAAATTGACTCGTCAGGCAGACAAGGCGGTTTCCGCGGTGATCGGCCGGATCGGCGCCGGTAATGCAGACATAGCGGTCGGTTCTCCGGAGAAGCGAGTCGTTGACAGATAAGCGTTCTCTCTGGAGAAACACGGTATCAGCATGTTGTCCGAAAAAGAGTACACCGTACCTTACCGTTTCTGTAATATTTTCTCCGTTGCCGACAGTTTTTTGTAAAGCATAGATGCGGTTATCCTTATAGGGACAAAAAAGGCCGTCGCGGCCTGCGTCGAAATCTACCCTGAGCATCGTTTCCCTTTCTCTACTGCGATAGACAGTTATTCCGGTGACAAGAGGCACGTTATTGAATGCCGCGGTGGTAAGAAAGCCGTCGCCGTCGGCGTCGCTGAATGTTTCCGAAACGAAAAGATCTCCTATTGTCATCTGTCTGGCCGTTAATATGAAGATACTGTCGCTTCGTACCTTTAGGTCGACCGCTGACTGTTGCCATTCCGCAGCCCTTTCTTGATTTATGAGGATTGCTATAATTGAACCTCTCCCGCCAATGGTATCGCGTGTTATTATATACTCAGGGACAGCGGCTTCGTTTTTTGAAACAGCGTCTATATAATATCCTGTGCTGTCAAGTTTAGAGGTGACTGGACTGTCGGAGCCTGCAATATAAACAAAAAAAGTATCTTTCTTCACAACCGTATCGCAGATAAAGACTGAATCGTATCTGATACGCTGCGTTATGATATAACCCTTCGATGAATCGGCCCCTGTTACGGAAACCGTATCCATTACCATTACGGTATCGACAAGAGTGTCCATTACGATTACTTTAGCCGGGACTATTATTGTATCTATCCTTATCGACCCACGGGACGAATCGGTTGTCGCGGAAGGCGTCTGCTCCGATCCGGTAAGGCGTTTCGCCAGATGGAGAATCGACACCGGTTCGTATACTTTGCCGGGATTAAGCTGCTCTTCTCCTTCGACAAGGTAGTAGGAAGGGAGCCAGCAGTCTGCAGAGTCGAAAAGGGATAATGATATTTCGAGGCATGCGGTAATCTCAGGGTTGCCGGTTTCGGTTCCTGCGGTGGGGCCTATGGCACAGCGAATAATCAGAATACATGCGATTAAGGCGACAACGAGCCGCAGACAATCTTTCATCCGCCGCCTCCTTCCGGCTGCAGATCAGTAGACAGAGGGAATAGCTGCAGATTAACCTGTAATACACGTTGCGGTTTGCTCTCCGCCTCCGCCAGTTCGAGGATTTCTCTCCGCAGGCGTTCCAGTTTTTCGCGTATCAGTCTATCGGTATCTTTCGAGACCGCCACGGTAACGCTTGTAATATCCCGCTCTCCGGCGGGAAAACGCTCGATCGACTCCGAGGCCAGCTTCATCATTGCCTTATGATAGTTGGCGACCGCCACGGAGCGTACCTGCGGTCCTGTCGTAAAAGAAGCGGATGTTCTTTTATACGATCCGTCTTCATTTTTAACTATAAAACCAAGTCTGCAGAGAAGCTTTACCGACTTCTCGGCTTCAGCCGCGCTTATCGCGGGAATTACGGCGCCGGCAAGCCTGCGGAAATCATCTTTGAAATCAATAGCGCCCGCCAGTTCGCAGATCACCGGATTATACCATTGCGAGTAGTATTCGTATTCCGAGGCGTCCAGAAGCTTGGGGTCGCATTTGAGCCGGTGGCGGAGAACTCTCGATAGATAAAGATTCTTTTCGTCGAGCGTCTTGCTCTGGTTGAGGAAAACCAGATTTTCGAAATAGTCGCTTTCGCCCTTGTTAAGGCCGAACGCCTTGGTTATCCTGTAAACGCTCTCCTTTGTAAGGTTTCGTTTGCCGTCGATCACCAATTTAAGGAAATTAGGGGACTTGAATCCGGCTTTCTGCGAGAACAGCCGGTAGGAGTAGAAAGGGTGCTGGGTTTTGCGCTTTTCGAACATATCGCGCAGATATTCGCGGTAGTCCATGTATTCGAAGATGGTTTTCATATCTTTTTTAATAGTCAAGACTTTGTACGCCCTGAGGCGCACAAAGTCCCGCTTTAAAACGCACGGCCTGATCCCCTCTCAATCTATATCAATTCCCCATAAGGGTGATACGGAATATTTTCCTCTGCGAACCCGCCGACACATGTATTGTATAAAGACCTCTGCTCAGGCCCCCCGTGTGCCGGCCGACATTCCATTGCAACGTCGCCCCGGGAGCTTCCGCGCTTCCGATACACTTCTGCGCTACGAGTCTACCTTTGAGATCGTATAGACGCAACGTAACCGCCGCGTTTCCGAATGTTGACGGAAGCTTAAGATAAACGGTCTTTCCGGATGCTTTAACCGAGATTTCTCCTATCCTTTCGGGTATTTCACCTAAGACAGCCATGCTGTTGCCTGCTGCAATAATGTCTTCAAGCGATATACCGTCGAATGATACACCGCTCCCTATAGTATTTGTGGGCGCGCCGCCATCTTTCGTCGTAGCTGTATATGAGACGTCCATTGCCACCCTTTCTGCGCCGCCTGTTGTTTGAGTAACGGAAGGCTGCTCCTGCTGCCAAGTTGAGTCTTCCCATAACTTCATACCAGGTTCAAGCGCAAGAAGGCTGGTCTGTCGGGTGACTATATGGTAGTCGACGCCGAGTTTTTTAATTGCCGCCGCATTATCTATATAATTTTCGGCCCCCAATTGTTCGCTCTTCCTGAATGCCCATTGAGGATCTTCGAATGGCCTGTATACGGAGCTGACCGGCGTATAGGAACCGGCCGCGGTCACTTCATAATCAAACCATAGCCCACCTGTCTTGCCTCTGATGCTGATATCAACCGGTTTTCCGCTGTTTTCGATAGAAATCTTGCCGGCTATACGTATAAGATAATTTCCGTTGCTGTAAGTTGACGGAAGAGCCATTTTCGCAAGCCGCTTTCCCATAGCGTCGATCATTATCGTAGGCTCCCCGACGGTTACATAGTAGTATCCGTTGTTGTAGCCGTCGATCGTATACGATATATCGGTAAGCTGATCGGAGGTTACAGTAAGATTTCGTATGCCGCTGTAGTTGGAACTTCCGAACAGATCGGGAAGTTTGGGCACAGTCACTCTTTTACCGTTTACGATCTTGTAACTGTATGCGATATTGTAACGGTTGAGAATTCCCGACAACCGGAATCCGCCCGACTCAAGCGCGGTCCGAAGCAGCTGGTAGTTATCGTCTATTGTAAACAGCGTAATAGCGGATTTTTTTACACTCTCCGCCACCCTTTTAATAACGGTGTCGTAAACCGCGCCGTATTCGCTTGTAACATACTTATTGTCAACTCTGACCTGATAATTCGGCGGTTGAATAAGGTCGGTGATAAGAACCGCAATCCCCTCCGGCGCCTGCGTTACGGCTCGTTCGACAAGTTCATCCGTGGAGGACTCAGGCGAAGGCGTTGCCGCTATAATAGCCCTTATCGCCTGTTCTATATTTGCCGCCCCGGCTTCGACCGGTGCATCGAACACCTGCTGCACCGTCTTGCCGCCGATAAGAACGTTGAACTTCTGACCCGTTGTTAGATATTGCTGAAGAGCAATTATTGCATATTTCTGAGCGCGCTCCCATATGTTGTACTTTTCGTAACCGGAATAGTTTGTGTAATTATAACCGTAAGCTTCGGCCCTTTTACGATAATATTCGTTCCAGTCCCAGACGCTGTTGTGTATATCCAATATTATGATTCTTGTATCCGGTTCCGGCTCAAACCGCATCAATTCATCCGACATTTCTACCGAAACGCCTGCCGTCATCTTATCGTTTCCGGGGTCCCTGCCGACCCAGAGAAACTCTTCGGCTCCGGAGGGGTCGGGAGCGACGATAGCTCCGGGGCTTAGCTTTATGCTTCCTGCTGCAGCGATAACCAGTTCTTTCTGACGCGAGAAACTCCCGCCGCCGACTCCCGGGAAATCAACCAAATATTCGGAGTTGTCTTCTGCAGAGAATCTAGCCGATATAAATCCGATATTCTTTTTAAATACGGAAGTGCGGGTATTGTAATAGTAAACATACGTACTGTCGAATGTAATCGGAATACATGCGGTAATCAACCGCCTGCCGTCCGAAACCGAATCATCGTTGAAAGTGTGGCGGAATTCTATCTGTATTCTACGAGACTTCATCGAAGAGGCGGGAAATATACGCAGGCTGTAATAGCTATTGCCCCATGTTTCGAGAAGCGCGGGATCCCTCCTTACCCCTACAATCTGCTGATACTGCTGGGAAGCCAGCGCACGATCCTGAATATATGCGGCTTCGGGTTTTCCGTTTACCCAGAGCCACATGCTGTCGGCAACGAAATCGGTAGGAAGCTGAAAGCTCATTGAAATCTCTATGCTGTCGAAGGATCTGGCCGAGGGTATCTTTATTTTTTCGATGGAGTCGGAAGAGATATAATAATCCTCATAATAATAAACGCCGGGCGTCATTACCATTGTAAGCCTGGTAACGGCAAGCCCGGAATTTACACGGGTATCAATAAGCAAAGAATCGACGTGCGTTTGCACGCTGTAACCCGAACGAACGTCGCGCGAGGAAACATAGCTCAGATTTATCTGAGCATTAACAAAAGCCGCCAGAATAAAGAAAAGGGTAGTTGATACTAAAATGGTTCTTTTCATTTAAACCTCCCCTTGTTTAGGTTTGGGTGAATATGGTTTGGATTTTGTTACTTACTACCATTATGCAATATATCAGAAAATTAAAATTCTGTCAACTGTATTGAAAAATAAATGTATTCTATTGTTATCAGTAT
>FWPV01003703.1_pt1 | contig 28955 bp, 19 predicted proteins | sample 2228371 | NCBI WGS metagenome assembly FWPV01 (sample SAMEA103939776, study PRJEB20133) | metagenome | reverse complement strand
CTTGTATTTGCGCAAATTAACAAGCTGGTCAGCATGTTTTACATCGAAAGCAAATAACATAATGCCTACTCAAAAATAGCATCGAGCCTACTCAAAAATATCACCAATCCTACTTCAAAATGGCATTCCGTTTTGCTATACGGGCTTATCAACTTTTGATTTCATCACACTTAATTCTTCGGAAATTTTTGATTCTTTTTCTATCTTTTTAAACTCTTCTTCTAGTTCATCCGATTTTATCAGTTCAGATAGTGCATCCGCATAATCTTCCATTGTTTTTACCTTATCAGCCATAGAATCGTAAATATCAAAAACACTAGAGTCTACAATGAGTTCTGATTTATTAATAGAATGACTTTGTAAACTCTCCTTTTTTAATCTTATACTTTCTCGGATTAATTCATTTTTTTTCTGATATAATTCCTCCAATTTTGCTTCTAATATCGGAAGGCTATCTTTCAACTCTTTAACGCTATTTTGCTGTTTTGCAAGTTCCTCTTTTAGTTTACGTTGTTTTTCTGAGTATACAATCTTTCGGTCAAGAGCCTTTTTTGCTAATTCCTCATCACCCTTTTTTAATGCAAGTAAAGCTCTTTGCTCCCACAGTGAGACTTTTTCTGAATTATTTGATATTTCACGTTCAAGGCTTTTTACACCAGCCATTGCACTAACAATAGACTCTTTGAATTGACGAATGCTTTCGCGCATATCAGCCAGGAATTGATCGAAAACTTTCTGTGGGTCCTCGGCTTTATCCAGAGCATAATTGAGGTTTGCTCTTATATTGAGCTTTATTCTGTCCATTATACCCATTTTTTCACCTCCAGTTAGATCAGCTTATAAATACAAGTTACTGCACTCAAATATACTGCAAGGATTTTGCCACTTTGGATAGCTAGTTAATCTCTATTACCTGACCGGATGGTTTTTTATATGCTTCATAGAGTTTGGTTACCTCAAGAGCAGTTTCAAGGTTACTTTTTTCAGGAGGCTTATTGTTCAGCACACATTCAGCAAAATATATTATTTCATTTGCATAGCCAAGCATGAAAAGCCCTTTATTATAAAGCTGACCTAACGAAAACTCTGGTTCCCAATAAATTGGGGCAGATTCATCCATTCCGATATAGCTTTCTGAACGCCCATAACCGCCAGAACCGCGCTCGCCGCGGCGATAATAGGTGAGTTTTACTCCATTGTCAACAACAACATTACATCCCTCACCTATCACCTCAACACGCTCCAGTGGACCCGTGGTTGATTGTCCAGATGTTAAATGAAGAGTTCCGATAGCTCCATCGATAAATCTCATTACACTAATGCTACCACCATTAAATGGTTCACGTTCAAAATATATGCTCTTAATCTTACCCATAAGATGATATATTATTGATCCTGGATGTCCAATATGATCTAAAAAGCCAAGCATCTTGTGTGGATCATTGCGATCTTTCTCTTCTGGAAGGCTCTGTGGATAACGCACATAGATTGATGAAGGTTTGCCAAATTCTTTTCCACTAATTATTTCTTTTGCTTTAGCTATAGCAGTAAAGAAAATCTTTTTGAATCCAACCATAACAAATTTTCCAGTCCTTTGACTGGTTTCCATCATATCATATATCTCATTTACGCTAGATGCTGGCGGTTTTTCAATCCATACATGACAACCAGCATTCATAACATCAATTGAGATTTTAGGATAGCGCGGTAAGGCATTATCATAATTAGTAACAACAAAAATGGCATCAAATTCTTCTTTTTCCAGCATTTCCTTGTAATCTGAGTAAGCCCTGTCTGCTCCAAATATTTTGGCATAGGTCTCCGCGCGTCCTTTATCTAGATCACATATTGCAACAAGATCAACAGGTGCGTACTGAAAAGCAGGATATATGTTCCTGTATGAGTGACCACCACAACCGATAAACCCAGCTTTAATTTTCTGGCTATATTCAAAGTTATACTTAATTACCATTTTTTTCTCCAATTTTTTTCTTTTATTATACAATCCCTCTAAATCTCCCTTTGGATTGGGCGAACGGCCGTTCGCCCCTACATTTCGCCTTTTTCAAAGGGGGTTAGGGAATTGTATAAGTAATTTTTTATCGACGTGCATCGAGACCCAACCAGCGATGCTTCCATCCATTCTCCGCCGTGCTTTCAACGACAAAATATTCACCATCAATGCTTGACTTTAATGAGAAACCATTTTCATCTGTCAGATATCGCGAAGGCATTACACCTTTTTGAACAAGCTCATCAAGTGATTCTGGTAGCTTCCCATAGGCTAATCTGTAAGCATAAACCGCCCTACCAATACCTAAACGGATAAAATGGGCTTCATTATCAGTCTTAATTTCTCGATTAACCTCCGGTGGAAGCTTCAGAAGTTTTATTTTTTCAAGGGATACTGAATTATCTGTTGATGATAATCCATGGAATACTAACTTGTGTTTTCCTTGTGAAAGATAATATGTTCCTAATAAAAGGTCCATTTCCTCAAAATCCTGTGTTTGAAAGTTCATATCCGAAAGAACAGTATTATCATCAATTTGTATATCATAAATACCCGAATTTGGGGAAGAGAATGCCATTAGACGAATTGCATAACGACCTTCTTCTTCAACTTCAAATGGTAAAGATAAAGACGATCCCTTTTCTGAGATTTGCCAGCGTAGCGATGGACGTCCACCGAAGAAACCAACTGCTTGAATAGCTAACTGTCCTTTACCGTCCATCTCTGCATAGCGGAATGCTTTAACAAGATGATGCTCCTGCCATGGTACACAACGTTCAGGATACGCGGGCAAATGCCCAAACTTTTTAGGTTTACCGAATTGATACCAATAAGCAATACTGGATAAGAAATCTGGTCTTTCAATATACCATGCTTCTTCTGAATTTGCACGATTTCCCTTATGTTCAATAGCTACCTTCAAAGATTTATTGAAACCTACGGGGTCTAATATATGCCAGCGATAACAGATACCAAAGTCTCCTGCGCTATATCCCTGCCAATGTGGCTGACCAAACCATAGGCTGGTGCGTTTTCTGAACCCCCATGCATCATTAAAATAATCTTCGCTTCCTGTGCCTTGTAAACTGGGAACCTCCTCGCCATCGATATAGAAAAAATCATCACCTTCTCCAAACCATCCATCCTGGCACATTGTGACAGACATCACAGTGCCAACATACTGACCGCAACCTTCTATATCAGCGATCAGGTAATCCTGCCCCATAATTGCTGGATATTCTTGACGATACTGTGCATAAAAATATGGGGTGTCCGGTGGAAGTTCATTAAGTGAAACCCAATCAACCTGCCAGTAAAGACCTGTGGAACGATTCATATTATCATTTGATATAACTATTCTTGCAGATTTTGCAAAGGGCATCCTCCAATAACAGGTAAGACTTCCAGAAGGAGATACCTGAACAGGTAAACTATCTACTACTGCTGGGCTTTGTCCGATAGCAAAGAAATCACCGAGTGGGACATCAACGCCAGGCTCTTCTTGATCATCCCAATAAATCCGAAGGCTGAGAGCATTAAGCTCATTTACTCCACCAGCATGGCTGGTAAGCCATATATGATTGATAACTCCGGGTCCCTCAAGCACCGGCAGTTCAAGGATTGCCCCAGGAGGGAGCGGAGTCATATCAAAATTACCATTATTCCAATTAGGTTGCTCATTGCTTGATATACGACGGTTACGACCAACCGGACGCGCAGCCAAACCGCCTAATATGTCACCAAATAAAGACATAAATACCTCCAAATTAGAAATATAAATTAATATTATTTAATGCTGTTAGTATAATTTATCATGAAAATAAACTTTTATCAATCTAAACTTATGTCAGGCACCTAATAAATGTTGCTATTACAAGCTTATACTTTCAAAATAAAAATTAGGAATAAAAATATTACCAAATCCTGTTTCAAACAATGAATGTTGATGAACATGATTTGAAAAATTGCATAAAAAGGAGGTAATTATGGAATATCGCAATTTAGGTAGAACAGGTGTTAAAGTAAGCCCGTTATGTTTAGGGTGCATGACCTTTGGGGTTCGAACAAATGAAAAGGATTCCATAGCTATTATTGATCGTGCGATCGATGCAGGTATAAATTTTATTGATACTGCAAACGTTTATTATCGCGGTCTTAGCGAGGAAACAGTTGGTAAGGCTCTTAAAAGTAATGGTAAAAGACAAAAGATTGTTTTAGCAACAAAAGTTCACGGACGTATGGATGATGCTGATCCAAATGCACAAGGGAACAGCCGTAGACATATTATTGAACAATGTGAAGCATCATTAAGGCGCTTGCAAACAGATTACATCGATCTTTACCAGATACATCGTCCTAGTTCTGAGGTTCCGATTGATGAAACTTTACGGGCTCTTGATGATCTGATTAAAATGGGAAAGGTCAGATATATAGGGACAAGCACTTTTGCTGCATGGCAGATTGTTGAGTCATTATGGGTTTCAAAAGAACTGGGTCTGAACCGGTTTATTTCTGAACAACCCCCTTACCATTTACTGGATCGAAGAATCGAGAGAGAACTTGTGCCAATGGCTCAGACTTATGGCATAGCCTTAATTCCCTGGTCTCCATTAGCAGGAGGATTTCTTACCGGTAAATATCGTCGTGGAGAAGAAATACCGCAGGATTCTAGATTCCAGGTTTGGGGCAAAAGGGATGATCTCTTTACTGAAAAAGCATTTGATGTTCTTGATGTTGTTGTAGCAATAGCTAATGAGAAAGGATGCACTCCAAGTCAACTTTCGCTGGCATGGTGTGCTAATCAACCAGGTATTACCAGCCCAATCATTGGACCTCGCACAATGGAACAATTAGAAGACAATCTGGGCGCTTTGAATGTAAATATTACTGATGAAGATCGCGAGAAAATTAATTCAGTTGCTCCGCCTGAACGAGCGATTGTACCATATTATGAAGCAGATTTTGGACCGCATAAATTCAGATGGTAATATGTTTTACATTCGGTTATTATCTCAAGCCCTAAAAGTTCCGATACAAATTAGTAAGGCAGGCTGTTAGCCTGTCTTATATTTTTTATTTAGAAATACTCACTTGTAATAAATGTCATTTCAAACTATAATAAGCATTATTTCTGTTTTTCAGCAATAATCATAATATTGTTGCCCGCCGTTTTGGGAAAGAACACGTCTGCATAAAACATTAGAAGGATAATTGGAAATAAAATGCGTTTTAACAAGGTTCGTGGGCGTATAATCTCGAAAATTTCCCAGCCTAAAGATCCAAACCATCCTGAAGTATACTTTATTTCTAATACCTTTAGATGATTAGCTTCAAGTGTTGAAATAAGATTTTCAGCGTTTATGCCATCATGTATATGTCCTGAATATAACATTTTCCTGAATCTCTTGAAATGGCGTTTTTGATTGGGGCATGGAACATGAATAATTAGTTTTCCATTGGCTTTAAGAGCTTTTTTAAAATTATTAATGCAGGTTTTATAATCGTATATATGTTCTAATACTTCAATTGAATATATAATGTCAAATTTATCTTCGTATGGCATTTCAAGTATACTCATAATATCAAAACTCGCATTAGCAAGATTGGCTTTTGCTAATCTTTCTTTAGCTTCGGATATGGCATCAGCATTTATATCTATACCCAATATGAAAAAATCAGGATATTTTGCAGATAAATATATAACGTCTCTACCTGTATCACATCCAGCATCAAGGATTATTGAATCCTTTGAAGCATATTTCTTTATTGCCTTGCGCAAATAAAGAGAGCGAAGCATCTGCCCTCCCTGAAGCCTTATTGTGTAGGGTTTTACAATCCTATAGCACATAATTATATATCTACCTGATTGATTCTCATATATTTTTCCATAGATTTGCAAGAATTATCATCATGAATAAAGAGGCTGAGAGTAGCATTGTAACAACAACCAAAACAATCCCTAACATTAAATTCACCTCCTAATATCTTAACATAAGTTAAGTATATAATAATATACCATAGTCAATTTCTTTTGTCAAGCATTGTATGAACAAAATTATTGAAATCTTATGTAAATTATGATAAATTATATTGGGGTAAATTAACAAGCATATTGAAGCAAATTCATAAAATTAGTGAATTTTCGGGAGCAAGTAGGGGGGCAACTGAAATAAGATATTCTATAATGGAGCTTTGATCTATATTCCATCTTCATTTTCTCTACCAATCATCTTCAAAATTATCTCCTCAATCTTTGTTATAAATTCTTCTGCCTTTTTAAGCCATTCTTCTACATCTTCTCTTTCAAATTTCACAAAATCTTTGTAATCTCCTTCCTGTCTGTTATTCATCATGTCAAAATAAAATTTTCCAAATCGTCTTTCTATTAATCCTTTCTTTACGATCTCTCTATTGAAAAGTGCTAAGACACCCGAATGTTTCGAGGATGCTAAGCCCTTGATTATCAAAAGGGCATTAACAGCATAAAACATAGCATAGTAAATGCGGTTTACAGTAGATTCTAAGGTAGCATTATTTATATACATTTTAGCATCGAACAGTGTATTTCTTGCTTTTTCTAATCGATACTTTGCTAAATCAATAAATTCCTGTTTCACAAGCGAATTCCTTCTTTATCAATATTCCAGTGAAGAGGCATAGCATTAGCTAAAGGTGATTTCCAAAAGTCACGATTCTCTATATTATTTCCAAAAATGACATCATATTTTAATTCAATATCATATGTAATTTCAGTTATTTCTTCCTTTAGTTTCCTGTTAATCTGGGAGTCAATAAGAATCAGAATATCAATATCAGACTCTTCATCTGAATCCCCTCTTGCCTTTGATCCATAAAGGATAATCTCAGCCTCAGGAAACCTTTCAAGTATTTTTTTCTTCAACTCCATCAGTGCCTTTTTTTCATTCCCCTTTAAATCTAGTTCTTTTAATGTCTTCATTTCTCCACCTCAATTACATGGACAAGGCATTCCATAAGGCTAATACCACCATGAAAATAAATATTATATTTTCCTGGAACTGGCCAGATATATCAGGAATTAATCAGATAATAGCTTGAAGAAGGCAATGTTAATCTTCCAACTTTGTAACCAGCTTTTTGCGGTTTTAGGTTCCCTTAAAAGATGTTATAAAGTTATAAGATCGTGAGTCTTTCCTGCACTGTAAGATCCTACTAAATTTCAATATTTTCCATGTTAGGTTCTCTTTCAGATTTGGATGACTAAGTTTTCATGGTTCGAATTATAAAGAGAAAATTGGAGAAAGTCAAGGGATTAACGGAGGATGTATAAAACTGTTGAAATCTTATATGAATTGTGATAAATTATAGTTGATGCATTGATAAGTAAAGCAAAGTAAATCAAATTTATGAAATCAGAAGATTTTCTTAGTTGGAGTGAATGAATTATTGAAAGGAGAAGATAATGGCAAAGGCAAAACTTTCCATCGGCAGTTGGGCATATACTTTTGGTCCTTATACTGACCACCCAATTCCGTTTGATGTTGTGTGTGAAACGCTTGGTAAACTAAAATTTGATGGAGTTGAAGTAGGTGCATTTAGACCACACATTCATCCCGATGATTACCCAATGAAAAAAGATCGTGACGCGGTTAAGGCTCTGATTGAAAAGAATGGATTGGGTGTTTCTGGCATAGCAGCGGATTTCTGGTCATCACCAGGTCCTGGAACAGATGAAGCTGAAAAGAATGATGCCTATTTCAATTTATTTAAAAAGAATCTTCAGCTTGCTTTAGATCTTGGCTCAAAGATGATCCGTGTTGATACTGTTGCCCCTCCAGATAAAGGTGTTCCAGGTGTTGATCCGAAGGTTGTCTGGAATCGTATAGCAAAGTTGTGGAACAGGTGCGCTCAAATAGCTCAAGAAAACGGTGTTTTAGTTGCATGGGAATTTGAGCCTGGTTTTATGTATAATAAACCCAGTGAAATAGTGCAGATGGTTCATGATGTCAACCATCCAAACTTTACTGTTATGTTTGATACTTGCCATGCTTATATGTGTTCTGTTGTCGGTGCAAGACAGAATCCACCAAAAGAAACACTGAAAGGCGGCGTAGTTGAGTTCGCTAATATGTTAAAGGGGAAAATCGGTCATATACACCTGATTGACTCTGATGGGACACTTCATGACAATGAGACCAGCACTCACAGACCATTTGGTGAAGGTCTTTTGAATTTTGATGAGATAATACCTGCAATAATGGAAGCCGGGTTCAAGGGTGAATGGTGGACAATTGACCTTTGCTTCTGGCCCGAAGCATGGGAAGTAACGGAAGCTGCGAAAAAATTCCTTATGCCCTATATGGAAAAATATGGTTCAAAGTAAAATATGATCAGGAGGAAATACAATGGGTAAGATGAAGGCTCAGGTTTTTTATGAACCTTTAAAAATGAATCTTGAGGAACGCGATATTCCGAAACCAGCAGATGATCAGGTTCTTGTTAGAGTCAAGGCATGTGGTGTCTGTGGTTCTGATATTGCATATTATTATGGAAATAGTCCACTTGAGACGCCGGATGGAAAAGGTCCTTTAATTCTTGGACATGAATTCTCCGCTGAAGTGGCAGAAGTTGGAGCTTTGCCTGCAAAGCTTGGTCTATTTAAGCCCGGTGACAGGGTTGTCGTTGATCCTGTGCAATATTGTAATGCATGCGAGATCTGCAAACGTGGATATGTGAATCTTTGCGAAAAGAAAACTGTCCTTGGTGTATCCGCGGATGGCGGTTTTGCAGAATATTGCGTTTCACATTACACCGGTCTTCATATAATCCCCGAAGGGGTTTCTTATGAACAGGCGTCATTAACAGAACCATTGGCATGCGCTACTTATGCACTTAAAAATGCTTCTGTGGCTCCTGGAGATTTTGCTGTCGTTATTGGTCCCGGGGCTATCGGAATAATGATGGTTCAGCTGGTTAAATCTAGCGGTGCTGGTAAAGTAGTATTAATAGGGACAAGAGATTATAGGTTAGATATTGGCAAAAAACTAGGTGCAGATATAGTTATTAACACAAAAGAGAAGAATTCTCCCTATTATGTTGAGAATCTGAAAGAGAAAATAGGTGATCTCACCAATGGGAAATTTGCTGATGTAGTTCTTACACCGACCGGTGATGTTTCAGCTATGGAGGATGCGTTTGCGATTTCCGGACGCAGGGCGCGCATAGTCTTCTTCGGTCTGCCTGGCGCCAATGATTTTATAAGAATACCTGCTCTGGAAACAATATTCTGGGATAAGACCATCCAGTTCTCATGGTTAGCACCCTTCACGTGGCCAACTGCATTGCAGGCTCTGGCTAACGGGTTGGTAAACGTTGATCCGTTGATAACACATTCTATTAAGCTTGATAATCTGGTGCAGGGACTTGCAGACGTTAAAAGCCGAAGTGGCAACGTCATGAAAGCTGTCGTTACTATATAAAATTAAGATGCCCAAAATGCTGGTAAAACGTATCAGTATTTTGGGCATTTGTTTATTTTAGAATAATAAAAAAATTATTCATTACGATTATCATTTATTATAAAATCCCCTAAATCTTCCTCTGGAAAAGGGAGACTTTACTGATTTTACCTTTTTCAAAGAGGTTGCGGGATTGTATAAACAATTTTTTAAAACGGTATAATCAAATTATCTTAACCTTATAGGCTCGGAAAATCCAGGATCAGGTGGAGCTAAATCGCTTTTAGGTCCAAAGAATGGATCGATAAGACCAGCCTTAGGAATTGTAGCTCCAATAGCACCGCGCGGTAGTGATGTTAAATCCCTTGGAACATGGTTTGGATTAATGTCTTTAAAGAAAGCAAATCCTTCCCCTGAATGTTTAGTTAGGTTAAGATCTGTTACAATAAATATATCAATATCACTTGTTGCCTCGGCAGCTCCTGCAGAATGACTACCAACAAGCCATATTTCCTCGGGTTTCTTTCCAAATCTTCTCATGAATGCCTCTTCGATTTCATCCAATTGACTTTCTGTGAGTGGACCTTTGCATTCGGTCAGCCCATAAGGATCAATCCATGCCCATACATTTGGTGCATATTTATACAAGTTTTCTCCAGAAGCTAATTTTAATGGATCTTGACTTATAAACGAACCAATAGATGGTGAAAAGAAACGGCATCTATTATATGAAAGTTCCAATTCCTTGTCGTAGTATTGTCCCTGAAATCGAATAGGATTTTCAATCTTATTCTCGATATAGCTTTCTAGTTCTCCATTAGCACCGAACATTGCAGACCAAACAATATTTCCTAAGCTATCGAATACTTCATGTGGTAACCCAATTCCATCATTATGGAAGTAGTATATATCTCCATTTTTCTCTACGATAGCTAATGGTATAAACGTATGCGGATAGAACACATATTCTCTAATAAATTTCCCTTCTATTTCTTCCGATAAAAGTTGATTTTTATCCCAATGAAATTTTTTTTCTTCTTCATTTATCTTATAAATCCTGCGACCAAGAGGATCATACTTCATAATAATAGATTGAAGATCATTTCTTGTTGCCTTAACCAGGCGATTACACTCATCCCACTCAATCTTAAATTCTTCATCCTTCGATTTCTTGAATGTTAAGTTTCCGGCAGGATTAAAATAATATTTAACTCCATCAAATATAGCAATACGACCTTTAAATTTGGTTTCTTCCTCTTGTTTATCTGGAAATAACAAATCACCATCGATATTACGTTCAAAGTATTTGACCTTGTTTTCAGGATTTATATATTCTTTTATTCTATTCATTGGATCGTAAATAAACGATACTTTACCCTTTGATGAATTCCATCGTTCAAGTAAATTTCCATTTAAATCATATTCATATTTATGTTCTAATATCCGATTTGAATTGTGGAATAGAATTTGTTGAGTAAGCAGATTATCATCATTATAGGTAAAATAACGTTCAAAACCTGGGCTAAGAATCTCATGTGTTATTAGCCCATCCGGATCTCTCTCAATTGAGGATATTAAATTACCATTTACACTTATACTGATACAGCTATCATTTGCATCATAAGTGTATCTTATTTCATTCCCATTGGATGATTTTCTGAGTATTCTATTACCATTTAGATTGTATTCATTGATGACGACGAAATCTCCCTGAACCTCTTTTATTAGCTTATTTACCTCATTATAACTCCTTTCGATCTTTATAATATCGTTTTCAGCAAGTATAAGATTTCCATTTGGATCCCTTTCGAATAATTCCTTTTTACCATCAGAATATTGCTTTTCTTTCAATTGACCTATGGAATCGAATTTAAAGCTTGTTTTTTGACCTAAGGCATTTATTATTTCTATTACATTACCTCTTGAATCATATCGGTAATTTACTGTATTTCCCCAATAATCAACCTCTTGAGTTATACGTCCGAGAGGGTCTCTAATTATCTCATATTTTTCCCCGCATTCATTTATTACCGCGATTAAATTTTCCTCTGTATCATATTGATATTGCACACTTGTCCCATCTGGCTGAACGCGCCTGGCTAGCTTGCCAAATCCTGTATATTCAAATCTAGTTACGTTTCCCTTTTTGTCAGAATATGAAATCAACTGATTTTCGTTATCATATTCAAAAAATATTTTACTTCCGGATGGATAAACTACCTCGATTAGACGAGATTTGAGATCATATTTAAATATCTTTTTGCGTCCCGTTGGACCAATTTTTGCTGTAACGTTACCCCATGCATCTGACTCAAACCTCGTCTCATATCCTTTTGCATCTGTTACAGATACAATATTTGAACGATGATCTGATTTAATAATCGTAGTAGCACCAAGTGGGTTAATGACTGAAGACAATATTCCATGGTCGTTAAATGAATATTTCCATGTTGCATTTTGTGGATTTTTAAGACCTCGAAGTAAACCTCGTTCATCATATTCCTGAAACCAGGAGAATCCTCTTGGATCGACAATCTTTTTTGGGAGATTGTTATCGTCATATTCTCCCAGTACTGTAGTTCCATCTGGACGGGTCAGTTTTGTTATATTTCCGTTTTCATCATATTCGTAGTATGTTGTATTACCTTCAGCATCTGTTTCGGAAATTTTTCGGCAATATTCATCCCATTCATATTTTCTCTCTCCACCTAAAGCATCTATGATCCTTGTAACAAGCCCTAATTGATTACCATAATATACGGTTTTTGCGCCGAGAGAATCTTCTATTATTGTAATATGTTTTTCCTTATCGTAAGTTATCAGGTGATCATAAATGCCTCCATCTCCCCATGTGCGAATGCACCAGGCATCGTTATCTATACCATCATATTCAAAATAAAATGAAAGACCATTTCGGTTGGTTTCCTGGACGAGTAGATGATTTTTGTAATAATAACGATGTGCCTTGTCAAAAACATCATAAGCGGAGACAAGATCACCTTTTTCATCATATTGAAAGCGAACCACTTCTATATAATTTTCGTTATCCTTTCCAGGTATGGATATACTGGTTATTCGTCCTTTTATATCATTATTAAATTTTATGATCCGTCCTACACTATCAATGATCTCAATTAATCTTCCAAGGTCATCATAGTTTAAATGAATAGAATTGCCACATAGATCAGTTATTCTGACTAATGGAAATGTCCCATCCTGACGATTTCGATCACTGAAGTAGAGCTTTAAACGAGACTTAGTGCGTAGCATGAATCCATCATTCAGGCGAGTTAATTCTAATACTTCTATTGAATCTTTTGTAGTCTGTCCTTCCTGTATAAATTTAAAGTCAATTTCCCTGCCGTCTTCTGATTTTAGAACGATGAAATTTTTCTCAACTTTGATATACTGGTCGTAATTATGATGCCAACCATATCCCAGTGGACCATAATAGGTAGATGTAGAATAATAAACGCGCTCAAACTTAAATGGTATAAAACCCTTCAATTGAAAGTCCACAGAATCTGTAAAAACTTTTCCTGTCATTACATCTACGGGATGACCTGTTACAAAGCAGACTGCTCTATGAAGACAATTGCGAAGACGTGCATTTCTTATGCGTCCAACAAGTCCATGTAGTCTTGCAGCAGCCCATTGTGTTCGGAGCATGCCCATTAGCACAGCAATGAAATCAAGAGCTGGAGGACCGCCTACCAGGACAGGAGGTCCCACAGGCAAAGCAATAACAGTTGATGATGGTAACCTTACCGGATCACCACAACTCATTACTATTGACCCCATTCGCGCTGCATTGTTGCCAGAAAAATAAACAGTTTTGCTTCCCATAATTATGATTCCATCGTTGCTAGGGACAGGTGAAGAAATCGGAGGAGAAGGAGGTTTACCAGGTATAGGAGGCTTTATACCACCTGGAACCGGTGCCCATCCAACACCCGGCGGTGTTGGGAAGTGAGGCATTACCAGTTTATTTGTGCAATCAGTGCCTGTATTGGCAGCAGGCACTCCATTAACCAATACCGGACCTTTAAATGGTGTTCCTAGAGCTACATAAGATGCAGCGGAGATAGCTGCTCCCACGATCAATCCTACAGGATCAAATATAACACCTGTAAAAGGATGAGGAAGTGGAGTTGGTATGGGTGATGGCGATGGTGGTGCTGGCACCAAAACCCAATGAATATCAACTCCTACTACCATATCCATAAATTTTGCTGCTATCATTGCTTTTCCCTTTGTTAACTAGAATAATCTGAACGTGTTTTTTCTCCAATTTGCATTACTGCAATTTCAATAGCTTGAGCTTGATCTTTAAGCCTCATTTTCCTTAGAAGCTCTATAAGAGCGGATGCTACATCCATGAATGTGCTTAGACGAATCTGTGCAGGTTCAGCTGTTTTTCCAATATCAATGGCTTTACGCCAGCAACGCTCAGCCTGATCTCTATCTTTATTTTGCAAATAGCATGTGCCAGCCATTCTTAAAGCTTCAATTTGTATTATAGCATCTTCGGCTTTAGAAGCTGAGTTTGCAGCTTTTTCATATTCCAGAGCAGCCATATCATATAGCTTATCCATAAAATAAAGATATGCCAAAGACATTCGAATTTGCGTAACCTGCTGATATGCTTCGATCTGCAGAGCAAGCTTTTCTGCATATTTATATTGCTGTATTGATTCTGTTTTTTGTTTTGCTTGTTGATAGTAAGTGGCAAGCAGTATCGTCATCAGGGTTTCTTCAAGAACAACGCCTGCATCATGACAGATTTTACATGCAGATTGCTGAAGCCTTATTGCATCATTAAATCTTCTCTCACCGGACGCTATTGCAGCATCAAAAATAAGCTTACGTAGTTTATCGGATTCATCAGGCATCAATATAGGTTGAGATCCGGTAGCTTTTATTGCAGATCGAATTTCTTCTTCTGTCGGTTGTCTTGGACCAACTTTTCTAGGTGGAGGAGGAACGTCCGGTCTAGCTACTCCTGCTGGAACACCGGGAACGCTTGGAGGGATATTATTTTCTCCAGAACTCATAAGCTTCTTAAAGTAGTCCATAACCTCTTTATTATCTATATTGAAAATTGTTGTCATGATTATTTCTTCATCTTTTTTAAATTCCTTCTCCAATTGTTTATTTCCTTCATCAGCAATTACAAAACGAATATTAAGTGCGAAGGGAAATTTCAACATCTGGATTATAAATTTTTGCCATTCACGATGATCACCTATATTTGAAGGTAACCAACATACAAAAAGTCCATCAAACTCTTCCCGTATATTTTTATAGAACTCTTTAATATGCATTGCGAGAATAAATTCAGGATCACCTTTAAAATCTGCATTAAATTCTGGAATATTTACATTTTCTTGTTTCAGACCATTACGTAACAAGTTATAATGCTCTATTAAAGACATTCGCATTTCTTCGCAAGCATCATTGGTGTCTGTATAATCTGTGTTGAATATTATGAAAGGGCATCTGTTATCCAGTTGCCATTCTTCAGAGCGTAATGCCTTTATAATATTACCTACCTGTTCAGGTTGAGTTATAATATGTAGAATACGGGCTTTGTTGTTTTCACGGAAATCTCTAAAGGTTTCCCGAAAGCGATTTATTTCCTTACTGATTGGGTCCATTTTATTAACCTTTTAATTTATTTTAACCATTGCACCAACTATTGTTACACCTGAAGGATCAAGTATAATTTGTCCACTTCCACTGGACAAAGTAATATTTGCTGGACTTAATTGTATGGTGCTACCTCCACATGTTATCTGTACCTGTGTATTTCCATTAAGCTGAATTTGCATGCCTGTCCCACGCAACGCAGAACCAGCAGTAGCTTCCCAGTTTGTAGCTGCTTGTTCTGTAATATTGCCTCCAGATCTAATCTCTATATTACCACCAACATCAAGAATATTATTGTCAGTAACTGATATACCTAGATTTGAACCAACATTTACTGACTTATTTGAGGATACTGTTTCCTCATAATTTTCTCCGACCTCCAATCCCATATTACCACCAATTGTCACTGTATAGTCAATAGTAACATCTTCAGACATATTTTCTTGAACGGTGATCGACATGTTACCCATTATGGTCTCATCATGGTCGCCTCCGACGTTGACTGTTTTATTATTGCCTATTACCTCAAAATGATCATTTCCTACATCAATATTTTTATTATTGCCAATTTCTTCTGTTTGATCATTCTCAACAATTTTGGTGCGGTCGTGTTTAACATTTATGGATTGGTCATTTCCCACGCTCGTAGACTGATTATTACCAACACTGGTGCTCATATTATTTTTAATGACCTGGTTCATATTTTTCTGAGCATGTATAAATATCTCTTCATTGCCTTTATTGTCTTCAAAACGTATCTCATTATATCCATTTCCGCCTTTCGAACTTTCCGATTTTATTGTGCTTTTGGTCTTCTCATTTGGTAATTCATAAGGAGGAATGTTTTCGCCATTATAGACCCTTCCTGTTATGATTGGTCTGTCAGGGTCGCCTTCGAGGAAATCGACTATAACCTCCTGTCCTATCCTTGGAATAAACATAGCCCCCCAACCTAGCCCAGCCCATCCCTGGCTCACCCTTATCCAGCATGAACTATTTTCGTCGCCCGATCCTTCTCGGTCCCAATGAAATTGAACTTTCACGCGTCCATGTTCATCAGTGTATATTTCTTCACCAGCAGGACCAACAACAATAGCAGTTTGAACTCCCTCGACTAATGGTCGAATAGCTCTACGAGGAGGGCGAAATGGAACATCTGCAGGTATGCATTCAAATTCATTATTATAAGTTAGTCCTTCCCCTGAATCTTCTCCTAAAGGCTGTGTAGCAGAACATGTAACTCGCGTTATAAGGTATTCCTGATTGAAGTCTGAACGTGGATGGCGATCCATTGTAAACTTATAACCGGGCAGAAAGCGACGACAATTACTACTACCAGAGCCGATCCGTCGATTATGTCTTAGAACTTCCAGCTTTATCTGTGCAAAATCAGCGCCAAGGTTGGATTCAGGATATTCACCAGGATAATCATAAATTTCTAGATCTTCCTCATAATTTGGTGCTTCTTCCCCAGCTAACGCCATAACTTCCATACCTCCTAATGAAGGCTGCTCAAAATTAAAATCCCGAAGCGAAACTGTGCTGGGTCGTATATGTTGGATAAAACGATATCCATATATGCTTTCTTGATCTGCCACCATCCCACCTGTTTCATTGAAAACTATTGTTGGACTCTCAATTGAAACATGCACACCTGGATTATCAGCCATTACCATTACATGCTTTTCGTCATCATGTTCAAAAAAGTAAAATATCCCTTCCTCTTCCATTAGTCTCGATATAAAGTTAAGTTCTGATTCACGATATTGGACACAATATTCACGTGCTGGGTGATTTCCCTGAAGTGCAAATCTATAGCAATCGCTTTGTATGCCGGCTTCTTCAAATATTTGCTCTATTATATCCTGGACAGACATATCCTGAAAAATCCTGCATTTATATCTCATTGAAAGCAGATATATAGTGGGCATTAGTTCGGCATTATAAACGGTATACCTATTACCAACATTCCCTTGAGAAAACCTTGTAACAATTCCATTAACGTATCTTTCACCAGTTTCGCCATATATACTAAGATATGCTGGTTTGCCAATTATAGTTTCAAAGTCAATTTCTGAATCCTGCGCAGCCAACCTTAGACTATATCTGAAAGGTTCTGATAGTGCTTCAGTGCCATTAAATCTTAAAACCCGTAGTTCGCCATCATATTCACTTGCGGAAAATACAAAATCGGCTTCAGACGACCGTCTCATAACAACCATATTGTGTTACCTCACATTTCACATTGTTAGCTAATAGTAAGGTGGACATTGCCCTATAGATGTCAAGTTAAACGGAGATAGGAGCGATATATTTGTAGAAAAATAACTTATGAATTATTAATATGACTAAAATTCTACAAACATGTCACCCCTGACGGGGTTAAGAGCTATTTTTATCAAGCGGACTTATTAATTATTGTTAATGGTTAATTGTCAAAATTTCTTAGCTTGACGCTTATGGGGCTTAGCCCACTCAACTTACTAATTACTTGATAAACAAAACCTGTCCATACTATCGCTTCTCTTAATAAACTCTCAATTTATGATGTAATAATGAATCAAGTGTCTAATCAAAAGCTGCAGGTCCCAATAGATGGTATGAATTTCTTTCAAACTCTCCATATCTTTGAATAATTTCACCTGCGCCGTCTACGATTCTTTCTAACCTCCATCTTACTTTTATCCAATATGCTTCCTCACTTGCTTCATGAATAGTTTGACCATAACCATATCTTACATTTCGCATTTCGAAACCGACGCTTTCTACTGCATTTCTAAGGCTGTTAAAATAACTGTCGTTACTTATGAAAATTGTTCTTGGTGATGCATCGGATGTTTGCAATTCTGCAATTAGATGGCCGGATCCAAACCAATCTCTGCAAACAACATCAATATATCGGATGAATCGGAATCCTGCTTCACGCAATAGCACTGCGCCCATATATGCATAAGCTTCGCAATCTATTACATGTCTTGAATTCTCCATTCTGGTAGACATGATCTCTTCCCAGCTATCACAGCTATCACCTGCTCCGCCTGGGTATGTTACATCACCTGGGTCAGCTGTATGACCTCTATGAATATAAAAAATGCTAGCGTAACTTTCGTAAGCTAACAAAGCTTCCATCGGTCTACCTCGTAGAAATCGAAATAGCCTGCGTATTTGAGTTATACTGGGTGGATCAGATATTTCTTCCGTTTCTCCATGGCTTGCAAATTCTTCTCGCATTTGTTGCAAGAAATTTGCTCTATCTGTTGTATAATACATCGTAATATATACCCCCCCTATATGCTTGTTTTTTTATTATTCCTCTGATAACACTGTGCAACTCTTCCCGATACACAAACATCAGAAAGTACCATTAAAGCCTCATTATCTTTCATAATTAATAGTAGATATTTATAAAATACAATTATTTGACTATATACTTATCGAAAATAGTGCTTAGATTCGCATTTTTACAGAAATTATACACAATCTTATATGTATTGTCAAATTTACAAACAGCTGGTAATATATAAAAACAGTGTAGTATACCATGTTTTTATGTATCTACACAATATACAGATGATAGTTCCAAGCATAAATTTTACGTCCACGAACTCTAAACAACAGCTCATACAGAATATAATAAAGGCAAAACACGGAGGCACAGAGACATGGAGATATTTAATTATATTTTTAATCACGAATATCACGAATAAGACGAAGGACACGAATAATTTTTTTATATTCGTGCTATTCGTTTAATTCGTGATTTTTTATTCGTGTTTTTTGTGATTAATTTTTCTCCGTGCCTCCTTGTCTCTCCCTGTTTATTTACTAGAAAACCTTACGACAATAAATCAGCTTGCTTTGCAGAAAAACCATTGCAGAACATAACCAATAAAAAATTCACTAAAAATATGGTTAAGCAACTAAAGTTTATGCTTGGGACGCAAAAATAGTAATTGCAATACATAGCCAAATATTGCATAATAGTAAATTGAATTAAGCTTTTTAACAAGTATCATTTATACTGGAAAGAGTAAACTCTGATAAATATATAGGAGTCATGAGATGTGTGAAGGGCATAAAAAAGCCCTATTTACTAACCACCCAATCAGAGTATTTTTATTTATATTTCTGATCCTTCTTATTATTGTATATCTATACAAGCCTGTCAACGTTAATTCTCAGGAAGTTTCGGATTATGAAATTTCTGCATTAGAGCAACAACTCAAAGATATAGAATCCAGGATCATTCCTATAGATAATGAACTCAATACTCTTGTGCCTGAATATGATAGAATTACAGGTGAAATAAGCAAGCTAAAACTTGAGTTACGAGAATCAAAAAACGTCTTCAGCAAATTAGCAAATATATTCTTGCTTAAAGAAAGAAGGCTTGGTTATTTATTAACACAGGCTCAAGAAATTGATAATAAAATTATACAGCTACAAAAAAGGCGAGATCCTCTTGTGAAAGAATATATCAGAATTGCTGATAGGTTAATTGATAGAATAGGACAGCGTATAGTCGCTTTAATGGATATAATGCTAAAAAGTGATATAAATGTAAGTGGAAATCAAATATCATCCTTATGGCAATTGGCTGATAAAATCACGGCGGGAAAAAATAAATATATTCCAGCAGAATCAGCTCAAAAAGAGACAAAGCTGTTCCTGCCACCAATAGGTAATGACCCGGAAAAACTTAGACAAGCCTCAAGAATAGTAAAAAATATCGCTTCAGAGATGCGTATAAAATCTCAGACTAAGAAACGAAGGATCAAGGAACTTGAGACCAGGAGACTTTCTTTTGAGCAGATGATTGAAAGATGGAAAGAAATACAAAGAATGAATGAGGAAAATGAATCAAGAAGCGTAGAAAGTGGGACCGCAAATATTCCTACAGGGTTTAATGAATACGATATAAGAAGAAAAATAGATAAAATAAATGAAGAAATAAACAAACTCTTAATTGAAATTCGCGAACTTGATAACAATGCTTTGAACCTTGAAAATCAGAGCAAAATATTAGAACAAAGGGCATCTCAACTTGAAAAGGGAAAGTAATAGAATGATCAGAAAAAAACTTATTTCAATCCTTATATCAAGTCTTGCTATATTTGTAACATTCTCAGGTATAACCGCTCTTGGTATGGATCTGGATCGTAATAATCAATACATCAGGTTGGCTTTTGAATATGATGATAATGTTACCAGAGAAAGTCTTGAAAAAAATTCACAAAGCGATATAGTTTGGAGACTTAATTCCGCATTTGGAGTTAAAAACATTATTCCTATCGATAAAACAAGTTCACATTTAAAGTATATATTAGGTATGCGTGATGTAAACGCAACAAACAAAGAAGATTTTAATTCACATGATCTTAACTTTGAATTTGGTATAAATCCGAAGCAAGAAACCAGGGTTGCAATAAGTGATGCATTCAAAATATGGAACAGCCAGAATGATTTGTTTAACTATATTGATAATTTATTTGAAGTTAAATTTGATCAAGGATTAGGAAGAAATACAACGACGAATCTTTCATATAAAAATGAGCAAAAATGGTTTCAGAATAAAGCACCTGAAGTTCGTGCAAGAAACTACTTTTATCATCAGATAAGTATCGGTGTTAATCATTCTATATCTGACGATTTCACAGTCCAACTTGGATATGCGGAACAATTTAGATATTATAACAGAAGTCCAATAATCTTTGAATCTGGAAGACCAATTGCCTTGGATGGCGTTCAAATGGACAGACAAAAATTTGTTATTCTGGGATTTTATGCTATAATATTGAAAAATGCGAGCCTGATGTTGTCTGATCAGATTATAAGCTCTGATTCAAACAGTGATGGCTTTGATTTTGATGGAAACAAGATGCTGATTATTCTATCAATTAATCCTATAAGGAAGCTTTCAATTGGGCTTTCATATCAGCTTGCAGCATATAACCTCGGTGCCTATCAGACTCCAGACCTGGGTTATGAACTTAGTGAAACAAGGACGGATGATCAAAGTTTTGTTAGATTTGGAATATCATATAAACTTTCAGACCAGGTATTACTAAGATTTAACTATGAGCATATTGATAGCACAATATTCTTCACAAAGAATTCTTATAAAGTTGATACCGCAAGTTTGGGAATGGAAGTAAGGTTCTAAACTTTATCATTATAGGTTCTTTAACCTAAAAGGAGTGTAAAAAATGTTAAAAATGACGTTGGTTATTATTTTTATTCTTTTAATACTACAAACCGCATCAGCTATCGACAAAAACTTGATCATGTATCTTCCTTTGGACGATGGTATAGGTGATAAAGTAACTGATAAATCAAGTTACAAAAACGATGGTAAGATAATCGGAAATGCCAAATGGGTAGATGGTAAAGTAGGTAAGTGTTTGGAATTTACTGCTGGCTCTTATGTCGATGTTCCAGAGATACCAGAATACGATGTAACAAGCGAAGTAAGCCTTATGGCATGGATTAAGACAACCTCAGTTATTAGCTGGGCAAGGATAATTGATAAATCTGAATGGCAGGATAATGGCTATGATTTGGTAATTCACATGAATGACCATATACCTATGTTTGAATTCTTTGTTAATAACACTACGTCTCAGGTTCAGGGTAAGACTAAGATCGATGATGGAAAATGGCATTTCATTGCAGCCACATTTGGTAAGAAGACACTGAAAATATATACTGATGGTGTCTTTGAAGGGGAAGTCAAATCTGTAAATAATGTCGATATAAAACCTAATAATTGGACTGTTAGACTCGGTAATGAGGCTAATCCATCCAGAGGTCAACAATATATAGGACTTATAGACGAAGCAGCGATGTTTAATAGGGAACTATCAGCAGATGAGATAAAAAATATATATGAAAACGGTATAAGCACTGCGGAGGTAAATATTGCTGGTAAATTAGCTTCTACTTGGGGAAAATTAAAGACACTCAAATAAGCTTAAAAATTCGTTTATATATTTTGCCTAGATTTTTAACATGGTCTAAGCTTTATTTTTGGGTAACAAGCTGTCTAGCTTGTTTTATTCAAAATACAATATTTACACAGGAACAATTTAATGGCTTGTTTCTTATGTATATGCGAAGCATATACTATTTATTTTTCTTGTATTTGCGCAAATTAACAAGCTGGTCAGCATGTTTTACATTAAACGTAAATAGCATAGTGCCTATTTAGGCATGACTGATGAATAATAAAGTTTGAAAGGATAAATATGCTAAGTTTTTTTGATAGTAATTGTGTAATAGGTAAACGAAGTATAAGGCGATCAGGTTATCGTAATGAAGCAGAATTTTATTCTGTTGATGATCTATTAGCTGAAATGGATCATGCAGGTATAGATTCTGCCTTGGTTTATCATTCTCTTGCTAAAGAATATGATCCCATGACAGGCAATATAATGCTTATGGATGAAATCAAGGGATATGATCGATTATATCCATGTTGGGTGGTTATTCCCGGTGGAACAAATGAAATTCCAGAACCAGCAGAGCTTGTCAATAATATGGTTGCACAAAATGTGAGAGCAGTAAGAATATTCCCGTCAGATCATCTCTTTAGCCTCTCAGATTGGTGTTCTGGTGATCTAATGAGAGAGCTTGAAAAACATAAAATTGTCGTTATTGTTGAAATAGATCAAGTAGGCTGGGAAGGGATTTATAGTTTAGCCAGTCGTTTCCCAGGATTGCCTATAATAATTGCCAACTTAAATTATCGTGTTAATAGATATTTATATCCAATACTGGAGAAATGTAAAAATGTATATGTAGAAATATCAGGTTATCAGATCCATAAAGGGCTTGAGTCCATAGGCATAAGATTTGGTGCAGATAGACTAATATTCGGAACTAGAATGCCATACTTTACACCCGGACCAGCATTAACAATGGTAAACTATTTATTGGCAAATAATACAGAAAAAGAAATGATTGCAGGTGGAAACTTAAGTCGATTGACAGGCTATTGTATAAATAAAAAAAATACACTGAAACCGAAAGACCTTTGGGGTAAAGCTATGTTAGCTCATACTTTAGAAGGTGAAACTATTATAGATGCACATTGCCACATGGGTCCATATTTCAACTTCCATATACCTGACAATGATGCAAAAAGTATGATCGAGGTCATGGATCGGTTAGGTGTAAAAATGGCTTGTATCAGTCCTCATATAGGTATAACACCTGATTTTAAGAAGGGAAATGATATAGCTTTGGGTGCTATGCATGATTTTCCTGGCAGATTCTTTGGTTATATTACTTTAAATGGCAATTATCCCGAGGATATTAAAGATGAAATAGATCGATGCTATAGCGCAGGTATGCGTGGATTTAAGATACATCCTTCATTGCATGGTTATCCAGCAAACGGCGAAAATTTAAGGTATATGTGGGAATTTGCAAATGAAAAAAGATTACCGGTGCTTTCACATACCTGGGCTGGCGATGGAACATGTTCTCCCAGCATTCTTGGTAATCTTGCAGAAAAATATCCTAACGTTCCTGTGATACTTGGGCATTCTGGAGGAACTTTGGCAGGATATGATGAAGCAATTGCAGTTGCAAAGAAACAAAAAAATGTATTTTTGGAAACTTGCTGTTCTACTGTTATTTATGGTATGATTGAAAGGTTTGTAAGGGAAGTTGGTGCTGATAGAATACTTTTCGGCAGTGATATGCCTTTTGTAAATGAAAATGCTCAAATAGGCAAAATATTGTATGCTAAGATTTCAGATGAAGACAAAAGAAAGATACTAGGACTTAATATGGAAAAGATCATCTCTTAGTGGAAAATTGCTATGGTTAAAGGTATAGGACTTTTATCAGGCGGATTGGATAGCATGTTGGCATTTAAAGTGCTTCAGGAGCAAGGTATCCATACAATTGGTGTTTCCTTTGTAACACCATTCTTTGGTTCCCAAAAAGCTGAAAAATCTGCTGAAATACTTGAAATAGAGCTTAGAATTATTAATATATCAGAGATCCATCTCAAAATGGTATTATCTCCAAAGTATGGCTATGGCAAAGGTATGAATCCTTGTATCGATTGCCATGCGTTGATGTTCCATGAAGCAGGAAAGATTATGGAATCTGAAGGTGCGGACTTTTTATTTTCTGGCGAAGTGCTGGACGAAAGACCAATGTCACAGAACTATCAATCTCTCATGAAAGTTTCAAAGGAATCAGGTTACAAAGATTTTATAATACGTCCTTTGAGTGCAAAGCTCCTACCAGAAACAATACCTGAAAAAGAAGGCAAAGTTATTAGAGAAAAATTGCTTGATATAAGAGGAAGGTCAAGGAAAAGACAGATTGAACTGGCTGAATATTATGGTATCAAGGAATATCCGCAACCTGCTGGAGGATGTTTACTCACTGAACCCGGTTATTCACAAAAACTTAAGGAATTGATAAAAAATTCATCCGAGATCGATTTGAGAAACGTTGAATTCCTTGAAATAGGACGCCACTTTCGCCTAAATACGGGTGATAAGCTGATAGTTGGAAGGGATGAAAAGGAAAATAATATAATTTTGTCCCGAAAAAAAGATAGCGACGCTATTTTTGATGCCCGAGACCACCCCGGACCAATAGCAATTATAACGAATTTAAAATCTCAGGACTCTATAAGCACATCTGCTGCTATTTGTGCATATTATAGTGATGCTCCAAAGGATCAAGAAATACTTATTGACTATTTCTGGAGGTCGGAAAAAAACAGCATATCAATTAAAGCTCTTCCGAAAGAGGAGATCGATAAGTTCAGGATAGGCAGTTAAAGAGCTGTGATCGTTGTTAGTTTCCCAGATGAGTAAAACTGATAAGGTTAAGATAACAGTAAGGTGGGCATTGCCCCATAGGCATCAAGCTAAGAGATTTTGACAATTAACCATTAACAAAAATTAATAAGTCCGCTTGATAAAAATAGTTCTTAACCCCGTCAGGGGTGACATGTTTGTAGAAACTTGGTCATAAATATTATGAACTATCATTTCAACAACCTAGCTCCGTTAGGAGCTAAATGTTGATAGATTTTAACATACCGCTCCTAACGGAGCTGAAAATGCTTAATATGATGTATAAGTCCAGAATATTCGTTGCAATACATAATTAGATTAAGGAACATAAGCCAAATTTCCAAATAAAACAGCATCTTCTAAGTCCCGTAGGGACGATATGTTGGTAGAAATAAGCATCGCAACATTTCCAAAGCTCCGTAGAAGCGTCATGTTTTTAGTAGTTTGGAGAATCACAATAAAATCATTAAAAATTTTTATCCTGTTAAGGGTAACATGTTTGTAGAATATCAACAACACCAAAATATCTATAGCTCCGTAGGAGCGTCATGTTAATAAGCCAATGGAACGCCAAAAGATCTTCACATATCGCTCCTAACGGAGCTTAAATTGACGCTTATGGGGCATTGCACAACCTTACTATTTACTGTGGTTACCTGGCTTCTAAATATTTTATTTTTGTGTAGTTAAAATTTAAAGGATATTATACCGTTTTAAAAAAATTGTTTATACAATCCACTAACCCCATTTGAAAAAGGCGACCACTAACCCCATTTGAAAAAGGCGAAATCAGGAAAGTCTCCCTTTTCCAAAGGGAGATTTAGAGGGATTTTATAATAAATGATAATTATGATGAATAATTGTTTTTTAATATGGTATTAGGAGGGAAAGAACCATGTTCAGGAAAATATTTAAATCGTTTTATTTAGCTCTTCTTATCTTATTGATCTCAGTTCTTTCTGCAATATCACAGCAAGAAGATTTTCTCGTTGGATATTGGGCATTCGAAGAAGGTAGCGGTAAGGTTGTAATCGACCAAAGTGGTAAAGGGAACGATGGAAAAATAAATGGCGATGTTAAATGGGTTAATGGTAAGTTTGGAAAGGCATTGGAATTTGCCCCAGGTGCTAATGTTGAGATTCCTGATTCCCCAACTCTAAGAGATATGGATAGTTATACCGTGGCTTTATGGATCAATTTTAATGAGTTCTCACCTGACTGGAACCATATCTTTGAAAAGGATGGTTCTTATGGTCTAACTGTAAATACATCAACAGGAGATTTCAGGTTTACTCCGAACAGCAGTAAAGTTTGGCTGGAATCGAAATTCAAAGTTAAGGAAAAGAACTGGTATTATATTACTATGACAGCAGAATCTTCCGGTATTACATTTTATGTAGATGGAAATAAGCAAGCAGATGCAAAGGAACCAATAGTTTATACAAATAACGTTGTTAATATTGCTCATGGTCCTGGTTACAAAGTAAACGGAATAATTGATGAAGTAAAGTTTTGGGCAAAGGCATTGACACCAGAAGATATAAAAATAGCTATGAAAGGCAATTTATCGGTTTCTGCGGGAAAAGAAAAATTAATTGATACATGGGGAAAGATTAAGTCGAATTGAGTGATAATATGAAAGTTGACAGGGATATATACCCGGTTGGTGCAAAGCATTTTGAAAGAATAGATAGCCTACAAATTATCTCGATATAAATATAATTGAAAAGATGGAGGCTAAAATGTATGCAAAAGAATGTTTTACGATGTCCTAAATGTGACACTGAGAACCCGGTTGGTGCAAAGTTTTGTATGCAATGCGGTGCAAAATTGGAAAACCTGTGTCCTAAATGCGGTGCTAAACTGCCTTTGGAAGCTAAGTTTTGCATGGAGTGTGGAGCCAAGCTTGGTGAATCATCAATAGGAAAATCGGAAATCAGCATACCCAGACTTGAAAGTATGCAGGATAAAATCTATATCCCTGAACCACTCAGGCGCAGGATGAGTCTGGCTGAGCAGGAGATACAAGGTGAAAACCGCCTTGTTACCGCCCTGTTTGCTGACATTTCGGGATTCACTCCTTTATCCAATAAATATTCACCTGATCAGATAGCTGAGATAGTGAGCAACTGTTTCGAGATCATAGTTGATGCTGTGTTCAGATATGAGGGCAGTGTCAACAGGTTCATAGGAGATAACGTCCTTGCGTTCTTCGGAGCTCCCATCGCACATGAGAACGATCCAGAACGTGCTATAATGTCTGCTCTGGAGATGAGGGACAAGGTGAAGGATTTGTCTCTGGAAATATCAATCGGGATAAATACCGGAATGATGTATTTCGGACCTTATGGCTCAAGAGAACACCATCTTGAGATCAGCGCGCTGGGAGCAGATATCAACCTTGCCAAAAGGCTTCAGGAAATAGCAAAGCCAAGCCAGATACTTGTCGGTTTTGGGACATATAAGTTTACTAAAAGGGCATTCGAGTTCAGGGATATTCCTGATCTGGAACTTAAAGGCATGGATAAGCCGACGACAGCATACGAAGCCATCCGCCTGCTTGAGCATCCCCAGAAAATCAGAGGAATAGAAGGCTTACGATCGCGCATGATCGGCAGAGAAAGGGAGTTCCTTGAGCTAAAGGATGCAATGGACCGATGGCTTGCAGGTCAGGGACAGATCGTCAGCATCATAGGTGAAGCAGGCATTGGAAAATCAAGGCTTGTCAGCGAATTAAAAGATCAACTAATTAAGGATGAAAATAATCCGTCTTCAATCATTCTCGAAGGTCGTTGCCTTTCTATCGGTCAGCCCATAAGCTATTGGTCCTTCATTGATATACTCAAAACATACTTTGGGCTAAGGGAATCTGATAACGAGGAATCATCTGCCAGAAAGATCAGAGATTGCATAACTGACCTTTTCCCACAGCAGGCGGATGATATACTGCCGTTTGTTGGGCATGCGATGTCCATCAGCTTCGGTGCAGAAATTGATAGGAAGCTGGAACAATACAGTGCGGAACATATAAGGCATCAGACCATGATGCGGTTCAGGGACATATTCGTGGCGATTGCTAAAAGGACTCCCTTGATGCTCATAATCGAAGACATGCACTGGAGCGATGACCTTTCGATAGACCTGATAATCTCGCTGATGGATGAGCTGATAACGAGTCGGATAATGATTGTATGCGTGTATAGACCTGAGAAAGACCATCGCTGTATGAAGCTTGGTGCACAGGCACAGCGCAAGTGTTTTGAAAGATACACCGAGATAGTCCTTCAGAAACTCACAGACCATCAAGGCAGACTGCTTGTTCAGAACCTTCTTGCCATAGATAACCTTCCAGACAATGTCAGGGAAATGATACTTGCCAAGTCAGAGGGCAATCCATTCTTCATAGAAGAGGTAATAAGGTCGCTGATAGACAAAGGCTGGGTGTATCGTGATAAAGATAGCTGGAAGGCAGTGGAAAACATATCCGATATAGCCATACCCGATACCATACACGGAGTAATAATGGAGAGAATTGATAGGCTTGAGGCAGAGACGAAGTATGTGCTTCAGTGCGCCAGTGTTATAGGCAGGCTATTCCGATACAGGCTTCTGGGTCATATTTTACAACAGGAACAAAAGCTTGATAACTATCTTAGTGAACTTGAGGACAAGGAGCTTGTATATGAAGAGAGGGTCGTTCCAGAGCTGGAATACACATTCAAGCATGCATTGACGCAGGAAGCAGCATACCAGGGGATAGTATCAGCTCGAAGGAAGGAGTTCCATCGCCAGGTAGCCGAAGGTATAGAGCAACTATACGGCAACAGATTGGAAGAATTCTACGAGAGGCTCGCATACCATTGGGAACGATGTGGCGATAAGGAAAAGGCTATTGACTATCTCGTAAAGACAGCCAAAAAGCTGGAAAGACAGTATGCAAATGACGTTGCGATAGAATTCTACACCCGGGCAATTGATCTGGCAAATGAGATAAAAATGCCTGACAAGGATATCGCAAGGATTTATGAGCTA
>FWPV01004014.1_pt1 | contig 28960 bp, 27 predicted proteins | sample 2228371 | NCBI WGS metagenome assembly FWPV01 (sample SAMEA103939776, study PRJEB20133) | metagenome | reverse complement strand
GATTAATTGACATTTATCCTTCCCCTGTAAAATCTAAAACTATTGAGATTACCCAAGATTTTATAGAAAAAATCATCGGCCAAAAAATGGATGAAAATGAGATCAAGGATATTTTTCAGCGGTTAGCGTTAACAACTAAAGTAAAAAGAGGTATTTTTTATGTTTCTATTCCTACTTTTCGTCAGGATTTGAATATTCCCGAAGATCTTGTGGAGGAAATAACAAGAATTTATGGTTATAACAAAATCGAGGCAAAATTGCCGGAGGAACCGCTTCTTCCTCCTAAAGCAAACAAGATGCTTTATTGGAGCAATTATGCAAAGAATATTATAACAGGCGCAGGTTTTACCGAGGTTTATAATTATGCTTTTGTGGATAAACCGCTTTTAAAAATCTTGGGATTGGATAAAGAGAAACATTTGGAGCTTAAAAATCCTCTGGAACCGCAGCGAAATCTTCTGCGCCGCAGTTTGATTCCTTTGCTTTTAACTAATGTTCAAAAAAACATTTCTGGATTTAAATCCTTCCGCCTCTTTGAATTAGCGAAAGTTTTTATCCCGCAAAATGAAGGTTTGCCTCTTGAAAAGAAAATGCTTACAGGCGTGTTGGTAGGCGAAGAGGTAAAAGAGCCGTTTTATTCTGCAAAGGGAGTGATAGAAACAATTTTAGATAAAATGGGTGTGGATCTAAAAGACGCGCATTTTATTTCTTTGGAAACGAAAGAAAAAATGTGGCATCCCGGAAGATCAGCTCAAATAATTTTAGGAAATGAAAAAATGGGAATTTTAGGAGAGCTCCACCCTTCGGTTTTAGATGCTTTAGGAATAAGAAAATCGCTAGTAGTTTTTGAAATAGATTTTGAAAAATTGACGGATTATGCTACTTTGGAGCGCACTTTTAAGCCTTTGCCCAAATACCCCGCGGTGACGCGCGATATTTCCCTTATTGTTCCTGAAGGAGTTTTGATTGACGAAATTACCCAACTAATAGAAAGAGCGGGGGGAAAGATTTTAGCAGATGTAGATTTGTTTGATGTTTATGCGGATGGTGCTTTGCAGCCGGGAGAAAAAAGCGTTGCTTTTCATCTTTATTATCAAGCCCATGATCGCACTTTAACAGACAAAGAAGTAAATAAGGTTCACGCAGAGATTATAAAAGAATTAGAAGACCAGTTAGGAGTGATAGTGCGAGATGAAAAAGTCAGCAGATAGCGAATGGCATAAAGCGAATAGCTAATGGCAGTTGCCAAGAATAATAATTTTTAATTTAATTTTTTAATTTATGGCGAAAAAAAAGAAAATAAAAAAAATGGCGTCCAAAGAGAGCAAGCCTCGCAAGAAAAAAGAAGAAATTTCAGGAGAGAAAATTTCCAAAGGATATAGGGCTTTGAGAAATGGCAGTGTGAGAGACGAGGGTTACACCGCTAAGCATATCCAAGTATTAACGGGTTTAGAGCCAGTGCGCAAGCGTCCTGCTATGTATATTGGAGATACGGGATTTGGCGGTTTGCATCATTTAATTTGGGAAGTGGTGGACAATTCAATTGATGAGGCAATGGCCGGTTATGCCACGGAAATCAAGGTGAGCTTACTGCCTGATAATATGATCCGCGTTGCTGACAATGGCCGCGGTATCCCTACCGAGAAACACAAACAAACTAAAAAAAGCGCCCTGGAAACGGTAATGACCATGTTGCATGCAGGAGGCAAATTTGGCGGCGGCGGTTATAAAGTTTCCGGAGGTTTGCATGGCGTGGGTGTTTCAGTGGTTAATGCCTTATCTTCATTTATGAAAGCAGAGGTAATGCGTGATGGCAAAATTTTTATGCAGGAATATAAAAGAGGAAAGCCCTTGAAAAAGGTAAAGGCAGTGGGTAAAAGTAAAGAAACGGGAACAGTGGTTACCTTTCGGCCTGATTCGGAAATTTTCAAAGAGATAAAGTTTGATTGGGAAACTATTCTTACTCATCTCCGCCAGCAGGCCTATCTTACCCCCTCTACTCGCATTACCGTGGAGGATTTGCGTGATTCTCAAAAACCAAAGAAATTCGCTTTTTATTTTGAAGGAGGCATTGCTTCTTATGTGGAGCATCTTAATGAGGGGAAAGAGGTTAAAAACTCAGCGATTTATTATGTAAGTCGCGACACCGCTGAAGGCAGCAAAGTAGAGGTTGCCTTGCAATATACGGATGCCTTTACCGATCACATCCTTTCTTTTGCCAATAATATCCATACTATCGAGGGCGGCTCCCACCTCACGGGATTTAGAAGCGCGTTAACGCGTGTTCTCAATGATTATGCGCGCCGCAACAAACTTATCGGTGAAAAAGAAGAAAATTTAACTTCTGAGGATGTAAAAGAGGGACTCACTGCTGTTATTTCTGTGAAATTACGCAATCCTCAATTTGAAGGTCAAACCAAAGCCAAGCTTGGCAATGCAGAGATGCGCAATATTGTTTCTACGATTGTTTATGAAACTTTGCAGGAATTTTTAGAGGAACACCCCCAGGATGCTCGCAATATTATTGGCAAGGTAGCGTTGGCCGCGCGAGCGCGGGAAGCGGCTCGCGCCGCTAGAGAAACTGTGATTCGCAAAGGCGTGTTAGACGGTTTTGCTCTGCCTGGAAAATTGGCTGATTGTCAATCACGTGATCCAAAGGAAAGCGAACTGTTCATCGTTGAAGGAGATTCCGCCGGCGGCAGTGCTAAACAGGGGAGAGCCCGTTCTTTTCAGGCAATTCTTCCTTTGCGAGGAAAAATTTTGAACGTGGAAAGAGCGCGTCTTGATCGCATGATCTCATCACAAGAAATTAGAGCTTTGATTTTAGCTTTAGGTACAGGTATAGCAGAAGAATTTGACCTAACAAAGTTGAGATATCATCGTGTTATTATCATGACTGATGCAGATGTGGATGGCAGCCATATCCGCACCCTCCTTTTAACCCTTTTTTATCGCTACTTTCCCGATGTGATAAAATCTGGATATTTATATATTGCCCAACCTCCTTTATATAAAATTGAATGCGGCAGAGAGAAGCACTTCGTATATACAGAAGAGGACAAAACTGAGATTTTGGAAGATTTGCGGAAGAAGTATAAAGGGAAAACTGTATCCATACAGCGCTATAAGGGTCTAGGAGAAATGACCCCTACACAGCTTTGGGATACCACCATGGATCCCGAAAACAGAGTGATGTACAAAGTGGAAATTGAGGATGCGGCACACGCAGACCAAGTTTTTGAGACTTTAATGGGCGATGAGGTTTTGCCGCGTAAAAAATTTATTCAAACTCACGCCAAAGCAGTTAAGAACTTGGATATCTAAATAAATTTCTCATTATCAATTTGCAATTTCCAATGGTATTTTCTTGCCAAAATATTAACGATGCCTTATACTTAAAAATAATAAGGACTTTGAGGCAAGAGTCCTTTTAAAAAATCCAAAATTATTAAAAAATAGCTAAAATTAGCCAAGGAAAAAAAGATGATATTTAAATATTGGACAAATTTTGTCACCTTCCTAAAAGAAGCAAAGGTTGAGCTGAAAAAAGTTCAGTGGCCAAATTTTCATCAGACAGCAAAATATACAGCTATAGTTGTGGGAGTTTCTTTTGCCGTCGCCTTCTTTTTGGGAGCAATTGATTATCTTTTATTGTATCTAATGGAAAAAATCGTATAATTTAATTTTTCATTTTTAGTTTTTAATTTAAATTCATGCCTAAACAAGTAGGAAAAAGGGAAAAGGGATGGTATGTGCTTCACACCTATTCCGGTTACGAGGACAATGTAGCGCGCAATCTAAAACAGCGTATCGAATCTATGGGAATGGAAGATAAAATTTTTCAAGTGATAGTTCCCCGGGAAAAGAAAATCAAGATTAAAAATGGCAAACGCAAAACTGTTGAGGAGCGTCTTTTTCCTGGATATGTGCTGGTGGAGATGATTGTTACCGATGATTCTTGGTATGTTGTGCGCAACACCCCCAATGTTACGGGTTTTGTTGGCAACGGCACTACTCCTACCCCTGTATCTCCCGATGAAATAAAACGCCTCCTGAGAAGAATGGACGAGGAAGAGCCAAAATACAAAATTGATGTTACGGTTGGTGATAGTGTAAAGATTATCGACGGCCCTTTTAAAGATTTTGATGGAAAAATTTTTGAAGTGGATGAAGCGAAAGGCAAGGTTAAAGTGCTGGTTAATCTTTTCGGACGTGAAACTCCAGTAGAATTGGATTTTTTACAAATTAAGAAAATATAAATTTTCATGCCCAAGAAAATTCTTACCAAAGTAAAATTGCAAATTCCGGGAGCAAAAGCTACCCCCGCGCCTCCTATCGGTCCTGCTTTGGGGCAGCACGGAGTAAAAATCCAGGAATTCTGTCAAGAATTTAATGCCAAAACAAAAGACAAACCTGACGAAATCATCCCTGTGGAAATTACCATTTATGAGGATCGTTCTTTTACCTTTGTTACCAAAACTCCTCCCGCTGCAGAGCTTTTAAAAAAGGCGGCGAAAATTGAAAAAGGTTCAGCTGATGCTTTGAAAACCAAGGTAGGCAAAGTTACCATGAAGCAAGTTGAAGAAATTGCTAAAATTAAAATGCCGGACTTAAATTGCGAAAGCTTGGAGGAGGCAAAAAAAATTGTTATGGGCACAGCGAGGAGCATGGGAATAACTATAGAAAAATAATTCAAAAATCAAATTTTTTTCCAATTATTGTTTTGACAGACTTATGAAAAAGAGCAAACGTTATCAAGAAATTATCAAAAAGATTGACCGCGCTAAAAAATATTCTCCAGATGCGGCGGTAAAATTACTAAAAGAAACTATTTCCGCTAAATTTGATGAGACCGTGGAAGTGCATTTTAAATTAGGCATTGATCCCAAACAAAGCGAACAAATGATAAGAGGGACATTGGTTTTACCCGCAGGGGCGCCAAAAAAAAAGAAAATCGCCGCTTTTGTAGAACCCCATTTGGAAAAAAAAGCAAAAGAAGCGGGAGCGGATATTGTCGGAGGCGAGGAATTAGTTGAAAAAATAAAAAAAGGCGACAAAATTAATTTTGATATTGCCATCGCTGTTCCAGCAATGATGAAGCATTTATCCAAAATCGCTCGCATTTTAGGGCCCAAAGGTCTCATGCCCAATCCTAAAAATGAGACGGTGACTAATGATGTCGTTAAAACCATCAAGTCGCTTCAGGAAGGAAAAATTGATTATAAGATGGATGAACAGGGAAATCTGCACATAGCCATTGCAAAAATTTCTTGGGATGAAGGGAGAATTTTGGATAATTTAAACGCTGTGCTTTCAGCGATAAAGAAAACAAGACCTAAAACAGCCAAAGGAGAATTCCTTTCCTCTATTACTCTTTGCACAACCATGGGGCCGGGAATTAAACTTGCGTATAGATAAAAATCAAAATTCAAAAGTCAAAATAATAGCGGCTCATAAAAATTTCTTGAAAGAAATTTTTATGGGTTTTTTTCTTTTTGGGATTTGATTTTTGTTGATGGTATTTGACCTAAGAGAAGGCCTTTTGTTATATTTAAAATTGGTTCTTTTTTAATTTTGGGTTATGATGGAGACAGAGAGGCAAAAACCATGCGAAAAGGAAAACTCGTTGTCTTGGAGGGGGCAGACGCTTGTGGCAAAGGAACGCAGGCAAAGCTTTTGTTAGAGAATTTAAGAAGTGAGGGTTATAATGTAGCTTTGTTTTCTTTCCCCCACTATGAAACTGCTACAGGACAAAAGGTCGCCGCTTATCTTAGAGGGGAAATGCCAGGCATTACCTTGCGAGATAAATCGCGGCTTTATGCCGAAAACAGAGCGGAAGACAGAGAAAAGTTGATTTTTGCTTTGCGAAATAACGATTTTGTCATTTGCAACCGCTATGCCCAAAGTGAGATGGCATACGGCAGCGCCAGTCTTCGAGGTAAAGAGAGGAAAAAGTATCTCGCCTGGCTGGAAGATTTGGAATTTAAAAAACTGAAACTGCCTCAGGCGGATGTGGTGATTTTTTTTGACGTTCCCCCGCTTATTTCTCAAAAACTTCTTCTAAAGAAACAAACCGGCCGTGAATATTTAGCCGGCAGGAAAAAAGATATTCATGAAGCGGATCTTGCTTTCCAAAAGAAGGTAAGAAGATCCTATCTGCGTTTAGCAAAGGAGAAAAACTGGCAAGTGATTGCTTGCTGTAGTGATAACCAGAAGCTTTTGTCTCCAAAGAAGATCAGTGAAAAAGTGTTAAAGATCGTTTTGTCTGTATTTGGGAAATAATAGGAAAGCGTCTCTTAGCAGAAAGGAGAAAGTGATGGATGATGTTGATATGGCGATCCCTGTTCTTTACATAGAGGGAAGAACCATCCCTGAAGTGTGGCAAAAGGCTATGATTGAGGTTTGGGAAAAGGGAGGCCGGGTGCGCACAGAGTATGATCACGAAGGCGATCCAGACAGCCGCGACTGCTCCCTTACTTTGGTGATCAAAGAGCCCTTAGGAGAGCCGCGTATTCACCGCGCTTTTCCTGGAGGTCTAGAAGACCTTTGGATTTATCGCGAGGAAGTGGTAAACGGCATTCATGATCATTGGGTGGATCCAAAGTGGGGAAAATGGGCATACACTTATCATGGCCGCGCCACCCAATTTCCCATAGGCCCAGGCGAGGTCTTGGATCAGATTGACGATTATGTTGTACCCAAAATAGCAAAAACTCCTCATACGCGCAGAGCTTACTTTTTAATTGGAGCTCCTTCCGTCGACTGTTATGTCGATGATCCTCCTTGTCTGCGTTATATGTGGTTTCGTATGATTCCAGATGGAAAGGGCGGCTATATCTGGATTACTGATACCCACATGAGGAGCTGGGATCTTTACAAAGCAGGGTTTATGAACCTTTTCGCTTTCACTGACTGGTCGGAGGAAATCCGCAAGAAAGTGATCTCTTATCGTCAAAAATTGGCGAGAGAAGGCAAGATTGCACAGGAAGAAGCGGATAAACCCATAAAAATGGGACGCTGGGCCCATTTTGTGGATTCTGCGCATATTTACGGCTGCTACTTCAAGGAGGCGAAAGACGCGCTTTCTGTTCAAGGTTTTCTTGAACAGTGCAAAAAAAGAAAACCAGAGGAGCAAGTCTGGAACAGCACTGATGATGTGGTGCAGGTTTCTTTTGAAGCGGCAAGATCTAAAATCGCCGCTGAGCATGATGAAGAAGCTCGGATTCTGAAGGAACAAGTTGAAAAAGATGCGACGGAAATAAAGCAAAAAGTTTAATATTTTGTTCTTCCAAAGACTTTGGTTTTGCCAAAGTCTTTTTTTATGGTAAACTATTGGTAATGCAAAATTCAAAATTCAAAAGTCAAAATAAAGGTGGCTCACTAAAATTTCCCAGAAGAAATTTTAGTGAGCTTCCTAAATTTTGCATTTTGAGATTTGATTTTTGAATTTATTTTATGTCTTACCAAACAATCATTGGTTTAGAAATCCATGTGCAACTGAAAACAAAATCGAAAATGTTTTGCAGCTGCAAAAATGAATTTGATATTGAAAGCCCCAATAAAAATATTTGTGAAGTCTGCATGGGCCACCCTGGAACATTACCTGTAGCTAACAGACAAGCAATTGAATGGACAATTTTAGCGGGCTTAGCTTTAAATTGTACTATTCCTAAGGTGGCTAAGTTTGACCGCAAAAGTTATTTTTATCCAGATTTACCAAAAGGATATCAAATTTCTCAGTATGATCAGCCCTTTGCTGTTGATGGGTTCTTAACAATGGAGGTAAACGGCAGAAAAAAAAGAATTCGCATCAAGAGAGTACACCTAGAGGAAGACACAGGAAAACTTTTGCATCCGCAAGGTGCAAATCACAGCTTGGTAGATTTTAATCGTGCAGGCACGCCTCTCATGGAAATTGTCAGCGAACCTGATATTACTTCTCCCCTGCAGGCAAAACTTTTTTTACAGGAAATACAAAAAATCATGCGCTATCTAGAAATTTCCGATGCCAATATGGAAAAAGGACATATGAGGTGTGATGCTAATATCTCGGTGCAAAAAACAGGGGATAAAGAAGCGGCAAAAGTAGAAATAAAAAATATGAATTCTTTCCGCGCTGTGGAACGCGCCCTCACTTATGAAGAAGAACGGCTAAAAGATTTGTGGGAAGAAGAATCTCCCTTGTTACAACAGGAAACTCGAGGATGGGTAGATGCTAAAGGAATAACCGTAGTACAAAGAGTAAAAGAGGAAGCCCAAGATTACCGATACTTTCCAGAACCTGATTTGCCCCCTATTCAAATCGAAGAGAAATTATTGCAGAAGATAAAAGATGCTTTACCAGAACTTCCTAAGCAAAAAAGAGCGCGTCTTCAAAGAGAATATGGTTTGCCCGATAAAGACATTCAAGTTTTAGTGGATAATCGCCGTTTGGCTCAATATTTTGAAGAAGTAGCCACAGAACTGCAATCCTGGATTAAAGATAAAAGGGAAATTCCTGATTCTGAATTTCCCAAGCTTGTCAAATTGGCGGCTAATTATATTATCACGGAATTTGTTAAACTCTTACGGGAGAAAGGCAAATCCATTGAAGAAAGCAAGGTGACCGAAGAAAATTTTGCGGAATTGACCACCTTGATTTACGAAGAAAAAATCAATTCTTCGCAAGCTCAAGCAGTATTAAGAGAAATGATGATCGCAGGAAAAGATCCTTCTATGGTGATCCTTGAGCGCGGCTGGACTCAGCTTTCTGATGAAGGAGAATTAACGCGTATTGCCATGGCAGTGATCAAAAAAAATCCAAAAGCAGTGGCTTCCTATAAAAAGGGAAAGGCGAATGCTTTGCAGTTTCTTGTTGGTCAAGTAATGAAAGAAACTAAGGGCAAAGCCAACCCCAAGATTGTGCAGAATATTTTGAAAGAAGAACTAAAGTAAAATTCCTAATTTCTAAACAAATTCCAAATCTCAAATTCTAATATCACAAACAATTGTTTGGAATTTGGAGCATTAGGATTTTTTTAGGATTTAGTGCTTAGGATTTAGGATTTTTTACTTATTATTTTGTAAAAACTTTTTAATAAGTCTCTCGGCTTGCCCTTGAGTTTTAATCCATTTAATCTTTTTATCGCGTTTAAACCAAGTTATTTGCCTTTTAGCATAATGCCTGGTATTTTTTTGTATTTTAGCGATGGCTTCTGCAAGAGAAATTTTCTTTTGTAAATATAAAGCAATTTCTCTATAGCCAATACCGGACATGGAAGGAAGATCCAGAGGAAATTTTTTTATCAGTTTTTTTGTTTCCGCAACTAAACCTTTCTTGATCATTTTTTTCACTCTGGAGTTGATTTTTTGATAGAGCCTTTTGCGCGGCACAACAATGCCAAGCTGTAAGGTTTCAAAAAGTGGTTTGCCTTTTTTCTTTTGTGCTAAAAAAGATTTTTTTGTAGCCAGCACTACCTCGATAGCGCGCATCATGCGGCGAAGATTATTTTTATCAATTACTTTAGCAGTTTGAGGATCTATTTTTTTCAATTTTTTGAATAATTCTTTTGCAGAAAGCTTGGCTAATTTTTTTCTCAGTGCCGCATGAGGCGCTACTCGAGGAATAATCAAATTATCCACTACTGCTTGGATATAAAGTCCAGTTCCGCCCACCAAAAAAGGCATTTTGCCGCGTTTTTGAATATCTTTAATAGCGGCAATGGCTTTCTTTTGATATTGCGCCAAAGTAAATTGCTCATCTGGCCGTGCCACATCAATAAGATAATGTGGAACTCCTCGAATAAGAGTCATTCGCTTTTTGCTATTTGCTTTTTGCTGTTGCAACGGCTTTGCCGTTGCAACGTTCATTTCTTTATAAATCTGCCTGGAATCTGCGGAGACAATTTCTCCTTTGAATCTTTTTGCCAGCTTTAAGGCAAGCTCTGTTTTGCCGGAAGCAGTGGGACCTAGAATAACAATCAATTTAGGAAGTTTTGACATAAAACACTATAATTGCTATGATTATTAATTGCTCTTTTGTCCTTTAATATTTTTGGAGGATTTGTAAATGCAGGAGGGATTCTTCTATTTCCAGAAAATGATGGGGTTGGTGACCACAAGACATTTCGGCAATTTCAGCTTTTTGGGGCGAGTGAAAAAGGGTGAAGCGATAAAAGACGAGGAAGCCGCTCTGCTTTTGAGTTTAACCAGTATTATGAATCTGGGAAATGGCCAAATTTTCATTCCTCACTTTGCCAAAAACGCAGGCGATAAAGCAAGAGTTGTAATCGTGGATGATTCCACCAAGGCCTATAATTTTTCTTCGCGGTATTCTTCCAACTTTTTCAAATTGGAAGAAGAAGGAGATGCGGTGATTGTTCTAAATCCTAGCGGCAGGGGGCTGCTGTTTTATACCGCTGACTGTCCTATTGTTTTTTTAGAAGTGAGGCATGGCGATAAAGGAAAAAGTGCTCTGGTGGGCATTCATGCTGGATGGCGGGGGCTGACGCAAGGCATTATTCCCAGGGTTTTGAGATATTTGAGAAAGATGGAGTATTCGTCATCCAATTCAAATATATGGGTGAACATTGCTCCACATTTGGGATTTTGTTGTGCGGAATATAGCAAAGAGGTTTTTGAGCTTTTCTTCAAGCGCTGGCCGCTTCATCTTTATCCTCACTGCTATCAGGCAAACGGGGAGAATTTTAAAGTTAATTTTTTGGAAATCATCAGGGAAGTGATGTCTTCTTATTTTCAGCAGTATCCGGAAGTTTTTCCTTACTGCACTGCTTGCAATGCGCATCAGTTTTTCTCCTATCGCAAAGAAAAACCAAAGTTAGGCGAAGAAAATGTGGGTCGCTTTGCCGCATTAGTTCTTTCTCGCGATTATTATACTCACCTTTAAAAAGGTGAGTATTTTATTGATAACTGTTATGTTATCAGCTTTCCTTCCAACCCCCAGGTTTTTGCCTGGGTGATCCTTACTTTTTGAAAAGTACTGATGAGATTTTTTTTGCTTTGGAACTTTGCCAACTTATGGTTTTGTAATTTTCCCAGGTAATAATTTTTTTCTTTGGGAAGTTTCTGTAAAACCAAGACCTTAGCTATTCTTCCTAACCATTTTTTATTTTGAGCAAGGGAAGTTTTTTTCAAAGTTTCGGTAAGAACTTTCTCTCGGTATTTTTTTTCTTGCCAAGGTACATCATCTTTTAATTTGGAAGACTGAGTATTTGGTCGCGGTGAATATTTGTTGATAAAAGCAAGATCAAACCGCACTTTTTTAAATGTCTTCAAGGAATTTTCAAATTGTTTTTTAGTTTCACCGGGAAAACCGACAATGATATCTGTAGCCAAAGTCACGTCAGGAATTTTACGAATTTTTGCAACCAGGGCTAGATATTGCGCGACAGTATATTGGCGATTCATTTTTTTAAGGATTTTATCATCTCCCGATTGGAGGGGAAGATGGATGTAGGGGGAAATCTTTTTTGATGCGGCCATTACTTCGAGCAATTCTTCGGATAAATCTTTGGGGTGATTAGTAATAAAACTAACCCAAAAATCTCCGGGAATTTTTTCCATTAATTGTAATAGTTTAAGGAAAGTAATTTTGCCATCTTTGTAGCTATTTACATTTTGTCCTAAAAGAGTGATATCCTTATAACCTTTTGTAACTAAAGTTTTAATCTCTTTCAGGATTTCTTTTGCGAATCTGCTTTTTTCTCCGCCTCGTACATAAGGGACAATGCAATAAGAACAGAAATTATTACAGCCCGTCATAATAGGGACATAAGCTTGAAAAGTGGAATGGTAATCTGGGGTAATTTTGAAATAATCATTACTTATTGCTGTTTTGACTTTTTTAAAACCCAAAGCTTTTGGCCAGGATGTAAGATCTTCTATGGGCAAAATATAATCAATGCCATCAATTTTTTCTTTGGCATTTCTCATCCACGCACCAGAAGACCAGGATGCGGGGTTTCGCTTCCTGCGCAAGCGTGTAGCATTCTGAGAATTACAGGATTTCACCATCGTTTGTGCGGGGAGCTTCATTTTTGCTAGACAGCCAGTTAATACAATCTTTACTTTTTTGTTTATTTTTCTAATTTCTCTGATTTTTCCCCATGCCTTGTCTTCGCTTGCTTTGCGAACTGTGCAAGTATTGAAAATTAACAAATCAGCTTTTGCTTCGCAAGTTTTTTTCAAGCCCGTCTTTTGCAAAAACGCAGAAATCCTTTCGGAATCAGAGATATTCATCTGACAGCCGTATGTTTTAATATAAAATGTTTTCATAATTTTCGTTTATTGTTCTGATTATTTTTGCATATTCCTTTGATTTCCAATAGAATTAAGACAAGTTTAATTGATCAAAATTAGCATATTTCCGCATAGTATACAATATCAACTTTCCAATTACAATGAAAAGTTTAATGAGTATTAATTTCAAATAAATATGTCGTTAAAAAATATTCGGGATGATGCGATAAAGGGGCAAGCCAGTTTACACCGCAATACTGGCTGCCTCGTGAAATTTTAGCAAGATTGACCGAGGAAAGAGGAGAACTAACTCGTGAAGTGAATCATTTTTTTGGCGCAAAAAAAGATGACGAGCAATAAAAAAGTTTAGGCCAAGAATTGTGGGTGACATTGTTTTGCAGTTGTCTGCATGGCTAATTCCCAAGGAATCAATCTACAGAAAGAAGGAGAGCGAATGATGAGTGAGACGCGGTATGGTCGTGATCAAGCAGATATAGTAAGAAATAGGATTTTGTTTGCCGCGTCAGTTAAAAATAAAAACTTTTCTTTCTGGGAAGAGTTTTTAATCTTATTAGAGTTTAATTTGTTCCAATTCTTTTTGGATTTGTTTGATAAATTTAGAGAGCAAAATCGGACCCAGATCGCCTTTTCCGTGTTTTCTGACTGCTACTTTTTTTGCCTTTTTTTCTTTTTCGCCCACTACTAACATGAAAGGGATTTTTTTTAATTCGTCATCTCTGATTTTTTTGCTCACACTTTCAGAACGATCATCAATTTCTACTCGTACGTCAATTTTTTGCAATTCCTGAGCGACTTTTTTTGCATAACTAATAAAACGATCCGCTAAAGGTAAAATAACTATTTGTGTAGGGGCAAGCCACAGCGGCAAAGCGCCAGCGTAATGTTCAAGCAGAATTCCGATAAAGCGCTCTAAGGATCCCAAAATTGTGCGATGCAGCATAATGGGCTGATGTTTTTTGCCATCTTCAGCGATATATTCCAAATTGAATCTTTTTGGTGTATTAAAATCAAGCTGAATAGTAGTGGTTTGCCATTCCCGACCTAAAGCATCTTTTATTTTAATATCGATAGAAGGACCATAAAATTTTGCCTCGCCAGGATCAGGACGAAAAGCAATTCTTTTCTTTTTTAAGGCGCTTTCTAGCGTTTTCTCTGCTATTCTCCAAATTTTATCATCGCCTAAATATTTTCCTTTGTGCTTTTCGTCACGTAAAGAGAGAGTGACTACAAAATCTTTAAAACCAAATTTTTTTAAAATAGCAAAAGCTAAATCTAGAACTTCGGTAATTTCTTGTTCTAGTTGTTCTTTGGTACAAAAAATGTGAGCATCATCCTGAGTAAATTGTCTTACCCTGAAAAGTCCTGCCAGTACACCCGATAACTCATGTCTGTGTACTGTGCCTAATTCTGCAATTCTTAAGGGCAATTCTTTATAAGAATGCATTTTTTCTTTATAAATCAGCATGCCACCCGGGCAATTCATTGGTTTTACGGCATAATCTTGCTCTTCGATTTTTAAAGTGTACATATTTTCTTTATACAATTCCCAATGACCGGATTTCTCCCATAATTTACGAGATAATATGATGGGAGTGCGGATTTCCTTGTAACCCGCGAGTTTATGCATTTTCCGCCAAAAGTCAAGAATAGTATTGACTAGAACCATGCCTTGAGGATGAAAAAAGGCAAAGCCAGGACCCTCGGGATGAAAAGAAAATAAATCGAGATTTTTTCCAAAAATACGATGATCGCGTTTTTTTGCCTCTTCTAACAAGGCAAGATAATTTTTTAGATCCTTCTCATTGTTAAAAGCCGTGCCATAAACCCGCTGAAGCATTTTATTTTTTTCATCACCTTTCCAGTAAGCGCCAGCAAGTTGAAGAAGCTTGAAAACCTTGATCTGAGAAGTTTTCTCAACGTGGGGACCTTTGCATAAATCTACAAATTTTCCTGTGCGATAAAGGGAGATTTTACTTTCGGGGATTTCCTTTATTAATTCTAATTTATAAGGCTGGCCTTTGAAAATTTTTAGCGCTTCTTTTTTAGGAACTGCTTCTTTTTTAAATGTCAAATTTTTCTTTATGTAATCCTGCATTTTTTTTTCTAGTTTGGGAAGGTCCTCGGGAGTAAGTGGACGTGCTAAATCAAAATCATAGTAGAAACCATCTTCAATAGCCGGCCCTATGCCCAATTTGGCATCAGGGAAGACATCCAAAACAGCCATGGCTAAAACATGGCTTGCAGAATGGCGGATAGTTTCGAGAGAGAATTGTTGTTTTTGAGGCATAAATTCAGTATAAATTAAAAAATCAAAAATCAAAAATCAAAATGTAATGCAAAATGCAAAAAGCATTTTTGATTCTTTTTTGAATTTTTCTTTTTCATTTTGCATTTTGAGATTTGATTTTTGCATTTGCTTTAAGTTTTTCCAATTTTTATCTCAATCTTATCCTTAAACGGCGGCACGGATTTTATCCAAGGAGGAGAGAAATGTGTTTCTATGCGGTCAATCTCCGGAAATTGGCGGAAATATTCTTCAAGTTCTCTCATATTGCGGCCAATCAGCGGATCTTTTTCAAGGGCTTTGGAACTTATTTTACGCGCTAGAAAGCCAGAAAGAGCGGCTTTTATCTCGCCTCTCCCTTGCTCTGGTTGGAAATTTTTTAATTGGTAGCGAAAAGTTTCCGGGTCATCATAAGAGAATTCCAGTTCTTGGGGGATATTTTCTTTCAATTTCAAAGAAAGCAATGCGAAAAGATTCTTGTCGTCAAAAATAAGGGCAGTAACTTTTACTCTGGCGAATACTTCAAATCTGTCTGCTTCACTGCCAGGTTCAATACTACTGGTTAAATCCAAAAATTCTTTTTTCACCGCCTCTTCTTTAATTATTTGATCTGTTTCTGTTTTTATTTCTTCGAGAATCTCCCTGAAAAGCTCTTGGGTTAATTCATCATGAGCTTTTTTAATATCTTCTTCCAGTACTATTTTTTTTACTTCCACTCCGCCAGTCATAGGTTCTTTACTTTCCGCGTAAATATCTTTCCACCATCCCTGCCATAAACGATCAATGACAAAATGGGTGGGGGGTAAATTTCCCTCCTTTCCTTCTTTTTCTGCAGTTACTGGTACTTCTATTTCTCCTTTTGCCGGCACCACTACGCGTTCATCAGTCAAGAAATAAACGTTGTTGTCGGATTTTAAATGAGAATTTTTTAAAAGCGGCTGATCCTCACTTCTTCTATTGTAGATGATTACTTTGCCGCGAGCTTTTTGAGGGATCTCTTTGGCGCTAACTTTGGTCACCATTTTTCTTCCCTCTTTTTCTTTAATTATCACTCTGCCAGGCAAGATGTTTGCAGAAAGATCGCTGGCCTCAGCTTTGATATCAATAGTTACAGAAAGTCCTACTTCTTTTTTTTCAGTTTTAGGATAAATAATAATTTCTGCCTTTGAGAGCGTGAAATATAAAATAAAGAGAGCGAGAATCATTCCTAAAATAAAAAAAATCCAAATAATTTTTTGCGTTGATGATAAGGGAAAAGAATCTTTTTTTAGCTGTTTCATTTGCATATTCTGAAATTAAAAATAAAATTTTGTGTTTGAGATTCTGTTATTGGATTTCAATTGATCTTATCCCCAGCAAGCCCTCAATTTGTTTATTGAGGGCGGGATTAAAAGAAACTCTGAAATTTGTTTTTATAATTTGCACTTTGTTCCCCTGATTGATTTCCAAACAGACCCGATGATCCCCCGGAAGGGCTTTGATGATAATATTTTTTAAAGTGAGTAGATTTTTTCTTGATGTGTGGGAAGGAATTTTTATTACTAATCTTTTTTGAGGCAAAGGCGATAACTGCTCCAGATTTTCTTTGTTTAGTTCCATCGCCTTATCTGCCAAGATCTTGGGTATGCCGTCTTTGTCAGAGACGTTGCCTTCGATGAGCAAAACTTTGTTTTCCTGCCATAATTCCGGCTGCTGTTCCAAAAGCCGAGGAAAGACCAAAACTTCAATGCCGGCAGTCAGATCTTCTATCCGCACGAAGAGCATGGGCTTGGCACTTCTTGTGATTATTTTTTGAATTTTAGTCACTACGCCGCCTATTCGCACTTTGCGGCTTTGGTGTTCATTCGTGATATCCGCGCAGGGGATAGTATATTTTTGCAAGATTTCTTTATATTCGGAAACAGGGTGTTCTGAAACATATAGCCCTAATAGTTCTTTTTCCCAAGACAAGCGTTCTTTTTTTTCGGCAGGCGGCGCGGTCTGTAAACGCAATGCAGGAGCATGATAGTGGGAGATGTTGCCAAAAAGATCTTTTTGGCCAAGCAATCTTTCTTTCTCTCGTAGTTTCCCATAAGCTAAAATTTGCGGAACATTATGCAAAATTTTTTTGCGTTCTTCCAGGGAATCGAGGGCGCCAGATTTTGCTAAGCTTTCCAAAGATTTTTTATTGAGGTCTTTAGAATGTACTCTTTTAACAAAATCATCCAAGCTTTTGTAGGGACCTTGTCTTTCCCTTTCTTTTAAGATTTCTTTGACGACATTTTCTCCTACATTTTTGATAGCGCAAAGACCAAAACGGATCGCGTCTTTGTTTTTATATTCTACTACTGTGAAATTGGCGAAACTTTCGTTAATATCCGGCGGAAGAACTTTTATGCCCATGGCCTCGCATTCCGCTACTTCAATGGCGATGCGATCAATGTTATCTTCATCAGAAGTTAAAAGCGCAGCCATGAATTCCGCGGGGAAGTGGCTTTTAAGATAAGCGGTTTGATAGGCGATAAGCGCATAGCAAGCAGCATGAGCGCGGTTAAAGCCGTATCCTGCAAATGGCTCCATAAAAGAGAAGATTTTTTCTGCAATCTTTCTCTCCACTCCATTTTTGATTGCTCCTTTAATAAATTTATCCTTTTGTTTTTTTAGAAGGGAAGGGATTTTTTTACCTACTGCTTTGCGTAAAATGTCCGCTTCTCCTAAGGAAAAACCTGCCACTTGTCTTGCAATTTCCAAAACTTGTTCTTGATAAACGGCGATGCCGTAAGTTTTTTTTAAGATAGGTTTTAATTTGGGGTGCAGAAAAACAATACTGTCGGGATTGTGTTTGCCGGCAATATATTCGGGAATTAATTCTATGGGGCCAGGGCGGTAAAGCGCCACTATAGCGATAATATCTTCAATCTCTGTGGGTTTAAGTTGTTTAAGATATCTTTTCATACCGGAGGATTCCAGCTGGAATACTCCCGTGGTCTGGGCTTTTTGGAGAAGTTCAAAAGTTTTTTGATCGCGCAACGAGATTTTAGTAAAATCGATTTTTTCTTTTTTTCTTTTTTCGATAATAGAGATAGCGTTCTTTAAAATAGTAAGGTTTTTTAAACCCAAGAAATCCATTTTTAACAATCCCAAATCCTCAATGGGATGAAGGGAGTATTGAGTAACAATGGTTTTATCGTCTTGGGAAGCAAATTGCCTAGGCACATATTGATCAATGGGGTCCTTGGTGATCACTACTCCGCAGGCATGAGTGGAAGCATGCCTGGCAACGCCCTCTAATTTTTTCGCCACATCTATAAGTTTTTTAACTTGAGGATCTTGTTCATACATTTCCCTTAGTTCTCTTACTCTCACAAGGGCTTCTTCCAAGGTGGAGAAGAAGGGAATAAGTTTGGCAATACGGTCGCAAAAGCTGTAGGAGTAACCCAGGGCTCTGCCAACATCTCTTACGCTGGCGCGGGCGGCCATAGTGCCAAAGGTAATAATTTGAGCAACATGATCTTTACCATATTTTTTTGCCACATAATTTATTACTTCGTCTCTTCGATCATCGGCAAAATCCATATCAATATCAGGCAGAGAAATTCTTTCCGGATTTAAAAACCTTTCAAAATAAAGCTGATAAGTGAGAGGATTTAAATCTGTGATGTTAAGCAGGTAAGAAACAATGCTTCCTGCCGCAGAACCGCGGCCTGGTCCAACGATAATTCCGTTGTTTTTTGCCCAATTGACAAAATCCTGCACAATAAGAAAATAATGGGCGAAGTCGGTTTTTTCTATTACTTTCAATTCAAACTTTAGACGGTCATAGATAATCTTTTTTTCCTTGGAGTCGATCTCTTTAAAATCCATTCCGGGATAGCGTCGTTTTAATCCTTCGTCGCAGAGTTTTTTTAGATAACTTTGGGGAGTAAAGTTTTGGGGCACTTGATAATGAGGAAGTAAAACCTTGCCAAATTCAATTTCTAGGCTGCATTTTTTTACTATCTCATTTGTGTTGCTGATTGCTTCCGGATAATCTTTGAAGCTAGCGATCATCTCATGTGGCGAACGAAGAGAAAAATCTTCTCCCAGCATGGTAAAGCGATTCTTGTCATTAACTGTATTTCCAGTTTGCACGCATAAAAGGATGTCTTGGGCTTCCGCGTCTTCTCTGTCGATATAATGAACGTCGTTGGTAGCTACGAGAGGAATGCTGAGTTTTTTCGCTAGGGCAACAAGTCCTTCGTTGGCAATTTTTTGTTCTGGGAGATGAGGGTGGTCTTGCAATTCCAAATAAAAATTTCCTTCCCCAAAAGTCCGCGCATAAAATTGCGCCAGTTCCTCCGCTTTTTTAAAATTAGATGAAACAATGGCGGAGGGAATATCGCCTAAAAGGCACGAGGAAAGGACGATTAAACCGTCTTTATGTTTGGCTAAAAAATCATAATCGATGCGCGGTCGGTAGTAAAATCCCACAAGATGTCCGGCAGTGGTTATTTTGATGAGATTTTGATATCCTTGATAGTTTTTAGCAAGAAGAATGATATGGTATGTTTTTTCGTCGATGTGTGGCTGTTTTGAGGTCATGCGGCGGGGAGAGAGGTACATTTCCATGCCGACGAGAGGTTTTATCCCCAAATTTTTAGCTTTTTGATAAAATTCGATTACTCCGTACATAGCGCCATGATCTGTAATAGCCAAAGCATTCATGTTTAGCTCTTTGGTGCGTTTAAGAAGAGGATCAATCTTTGCTAGGCCGTCAAGCAAACTGTAGTGAGTATGGGTATGTAGATGAGTGAATTCGGACACATTAAATAATTAAAAATGCAAAACGAAAAATGCATAATTTAGGAAACTCATCGAAACTTCTTAAGAAATTTCGATGAGTAACATTAATTTTGACTTTTGAATTATGTTTGTATTTGTCGTTTTTCTTTTTTTTGCTTGCTTTCCCAATAATAGATAGTGCCGAAAATAATGATGATCACGCCAATGACTATCCCGACAATAATGAGCAGTTTGAAATAAATAAATTCGGCGATAGCTACTACAAGTTGGGTGAAATTTTGCCCCCAGCTAGTACGATCTAAAAGGAGAACAACAAGGAAGAAAGCCATTATTACTCCCAAGATAATATATAATTTTTTCTTCCAATCTTTTAACCATTTTTTCCACTCCATGGAAAACCGGGAATAAAAAGAAATTTTTTCCGCTTCTTGCAGATCCGTTACCGCTTGATAATAATTTGTTAAGATTTCCTTTGTTTTTTCCTCATCGATTTTTAAGGAAGGCACTTCCAGAATTTTTTGCATTACAAGACGAGCATCTTGCAATCCCTGATAGTTGCTAAAAATATCCTTAATAAAATTAAGATTTTCTTGAGATTTACTGCGGCGGCTAACTCCTTTGGAATGTAAAACTTCCTGGAAGATTTTTTCCGCCTCCAGTATCGCGAGAAGATTGCCGGCATTGGTGTTTTCTGCCAGTAATTTTTCTACAGGCTGCCAATCAATTGTTATCTCTTTTCTCATAGATATTTTTTATTATACGCAAAATATGTTTATTTGAAAAGGAAGGGAATTTGCCATATAATGCCGTATATTTTATGATATTATCATGGCTTCTCGCTTAAGGAAACAAATAGTCATCGGTTTTATTTATATTTTTGGCTTTCTTTTTATTTCCGCACTCATTTGGCGCATTTTTATTTTTAGTCCTCCCCCTAAGATAGTATGCGGTGATGGGATCTGTTCTGAGCCGCGAGAAAGTTTTGCCACTTGTCCTCAGGATTGTCCTGCGGCAATAGTTTTTCAGGAATTATCAGTTTTGGAAACACGTGCGATCCAGATCGGAGAGGACGAAGAGTTTCTATATGATTTGTCAGGAAAAATATCCAATCCTAATGCCCAGGGAGGTTTGGCGCGTTTTCAATACAGATTTATTGTCAAAGACGAAAAAGGAGCGGAGATTTTTTCTAAAGAGGGGAGTTCGTTTATCATGCCAGGAGAACAAAAATATATCTTGATTTTTGATCAGAAATCGCCTAGAAAAATCCATACGGTAGAGCTAAAGATATTAGAAGCTGATTCATGGCTAACTCTTAAGAAATATTTTGAAGTCCCTCTTTCCGTTCGCAATCTTAGTTATGAACTATCAAGCGATAAGAAGGAAATTAAAGTTACAGGACTGGTAATGAACGGCAGTGATTTCGATTTTCGCGAGGTTGATGTAAACATTATAGCGATAGATACTCAAAATCGAGTAGTGGGGATATCTCATACTTTTGCCGGGGCCTTGCTTTCCCAAGAGAAAAGAGAATTTATCCTGCCTAATATCCCTCTTTCTTTGGATTTTTCTGGGGAAATTCAAAGGGTAATTGCCCATCCGGAAGTAAATTATCTTTCCATGGAAAATTATTTAAAAAAGAATTTGGAGGAAGAGAGGGCGTTGAGATAATTGAGGTTAGGGGATGAACTTACAAAATTTAAAAAATCTGGATTGGCCGCTTTTTGCAGTTTCTATTTTATTAATATTAGTCGGTCTGACCGTTATTTTTAGCACAAGTTTTGATCAAAGCTCGCCGATATCTTTGAATAATTTTTATCGTCAAGTCTTTTTTGTTATTCTCGCATTATTTTTTTATTTTTTGGTAAAATCAATAAATTACCGGCTGTATTTTTCCTTTACAGCTGTTTTTTATTTAATAATCATTATTTTGCTCGCTTCTCTCTTGATTTTTGGCCAAGGGGTAAGAGGGGCAAAAAGCTGGTTTCACCTCGGGATTTTTCGACTCCAGCCGTCTGAATATGCAAAAATAGTGATGATTTTAGTGTTGGCGAAATATCTAAGCAAATATTCTCCACGAGTTTTGCGGTTTAAACATTTCTTTTTGTCTTTTTTGTATACTTTAATTCCCATATCCTTGATCGCCAAAGAGCCAGATTTAGGAACGGCATTTATTCTCTTTTGTATTTGGCTGGGTATGGTGTTAATAAGGGGGGTAAAGAAATGGCAATTTGTCTTTATTTTATCCGTAGTGATATTGGGAATGATCCTTTCTTGGTTTTTTATGCTTCAAGATTACCAAAAAACAAGGTTGTTAGTCTTTTTGCATCCAACCAAAGATCCATTGGGTGCTGGTTATAATGTGCTTCAATCTATGATTGCTGTTGGCTCTGGTCAGCTTTTAGGCAGAGGCTTGGGGCATGGACCGCAAAGCCAGTTGAAGTTTTTGCCGGAACAACACACTGATTTTATTTTTGCTGTTATCGCTGAGGAACTTGGATTAGTGGGAGGGGCGATTGTGCTTTTCTTATTTTTATTTTTATTTTACCGTCTTTATAAAATTTCTCTGACCTCCTCGGATAATTTCGGAAAATTAATTATTACAGGAGTCTTCGTGATGTTATTTTCGCAAACATTTATCAATATCGGTATGAATGTTGGCATTATGCCTATAACCGGTTTGACTTTGCCCTTGGTAAGTTATGGAGGAAGCTCTTTGCTTACCACTATGATTGCTTTAGCTATTGTGCAAAATATTAAATTGCGATCCGTGACAAAATTCAAGCCAGAAGAGTAGTAATAAATCAAAAATAAAATCTCAAAAATCAAAATTTAGGAAGTTTGCAAAATTTCTTCTAAGAATTTTGCAAACAACTTTTGATTTAGGATATTTCGAGTTGACATCTTTTTGTTTATTTGTTATGATAAAAACAATTAATTAATAGATAATGATTTTTAAATTCCATGCTTAATAATTTTCACGATAATTTGGACAAAGAGTTTAATGATAATATCAAATTTGTTTCGCGCTGTCCTTTGTGCAATGCAGAGTATCAATCTGATCGCGCTGAGATCATTGAAGAAAAGGGTGGAGAGGCCTTGATCTATGTCGAGTGTCTAAAATGCAAAAGTTCTATCGTCGCCACCGTAATGTTCGGTGGAGCAGGGTTAGTGGCTCTTGGCCTGGTTACGGATTTAGACAAAAATGATGTAGAAAAATTTAAGGAAGCTCTTCCCATTTCTTCCGATGAAATGCTGGAGGTCTATAAAGCCTTGAAGAAAGATGACCGTTTTGTGCAAAAGGCCGCTAAATTTAAAAAATAAATGAACAAAGACTTTGTTTTAAAAGCTCAAGCAAGAATTAATGCAAGACCATCCGTTTTAAGAAGAGAGGGAAAACTGCCTGCTGTTTTATATGGTCGCGGCATTAAAAATCAAAATCTTACAGTTTCCCAGAAAGACTTTCAAAAAATCTACAAGGAAGCGGGATCGAGCTCTCTCATTAGTTTAATAATTAACAGCGAGCCGCCCCGTCGGGTTTTGATCCATGAGGTTCAAGCCGATCCTCTCAGCGGAAAGTTTATCCATACTGATTTTTATCAAGTGAAGATGACGGAAAAAATTAAAGCAGAGGTGCCTTTGGTTTTTGTGGGGACTTCAAAGGCAGTAAAAGAAAAAGGTGGGGTATTGGTAAAAAATATCGTTGCATTGGAAGTAGAGGCGTTGCCGCAGGATCTTCCCCATGAGTTAACTGTGGACATCTCTTCTCTCGAAACTTTTGAAGATGCTGTTAAAATCGCAGATCTAAAATTACCGAAAGGCGTGGAAGTTCTTGCGGGAAAAGAAGACATTATCGCCACAGTTTCTCCTCCGCGCAGCGAAGAGGAATTAAAAGCTTTAGAGGAAGAGGTGGTGGAGAAAGTTGAAGAAGTAGCAGTGGAGAAAGAAAAGAAAGAAGAAGAAAAGGCCGAGGAAGAAAAAACAGCAGAAACTGAAACAAAGGGAAAAAGTGAAGCGAAACCAGAATCCACAAAGAAAGCAAATAAATAAAATTAATTCTCTTTTTATGCCCAAAAAGAAAAAAACTTGCGAACCCTGTAAGTAAATTACTAAAGAAAGGCCCTCCTTTATCAAGGGTCTTTCTTTATGAAGAATAAATAAATTAGATGACAAGATGAAGAAAATCTTGAGCGATTTCCATGGTTTTTAACTTCTTTTGTCTGATCAGTTTGTTAATTTCCGGCTGAATTAAGGAAATTTTTATGGCGGGAAATTCCAGGAAAACATGACCATTTTTTTTAACAGCCAAATGGAGGCGTGGAATTAGTTTTTGATAATAATATAGTCCTTTACTTTTTGCCACGAGAGCTTTTTTGGGTTCTCTTTTGAGGATGGGCGGAGCGTTTTGATATTCATCTTCGGAGAGATAGGGAAGATTAGCTACGAGAATGTCCACTTTTTTCTTTAAAGGACGATCCAAAGATCCTTTGCGAAATTTAATTCTTTCAGCCACGCCATGGTGCTTGGCGTTTTTTTTAGCTGTATTCAGGATAACTTGAGAAATATCGGTGGCAATAAACTGAGCTTGCGGCAGAAACTTCGCCAAAGTTATCGCAATATTGCCGCATCCTGTGCCTATATCAGCAATAAATATTTTTTTATTTTTGGGAGAAAATTTTATAATCTCTTCTACCAATAATTCTGTCTCGGGTCGTGGGATCATCACTTGGGGATTGACATAAAAATCCAGACCGTAAAATTCTTTTTTCCCCACGAGATAAGCAATAGGCCAAAATTTTTGTCTTTTTTTCACTAATCTTTGGAATAAGGTCTGCTGTTTGGGGGTAAGTTTTTTTTCTGAATGAGCAAGCAAAAATTCTTTAGGTTTTTTTATAACATAACTTAAAAGCACTTCAGAATCGAGCCAAGGAGTGGAGGAGACGTTTTTTATTTTTCTGCTCCCCTTTTTTAGAGCTTCACTAATAATCATGTCTTGAGATTAATAACTGAAAATAAAATTCCCAATTCCCAATTTCTAATTTCTAATCAGTCCCCAATTCCTAAAATCCAAAAAAGTAATTGGTCATTAGGGCTTTAAGTATTAATTGGGCATTGGGATTTGGTCATTGGATATTTTATTAGGAATTAGATATTAGAAATTAGAAATTTTTAATCTTTTTTCTTGTTCTTCTTTTTCTAAGGTTTCGATAATTTCATCTATTTCGCCTTCCATAATCTCTGCTAAATTATGCCAAGATTTTTTAATGCGATGATCTGTCAAGCGATCCTGAGGGAAATTGTAGGTGCGAATTTTTTCACTTCTTTTTCCCGTGCCAATTTGTAAACGTCGGGCATCGCGCAATTCCTTCATTTCTTTTTCTTCTTTTTCTTGGAGTAGGCGCGATCGCAAAACCTTGAGAGCTTTTTCTTTGTTTTTTAACTGAGACCTTTCGTCTTGACAGGTGACCACCATCGCTGTGGGAATATGAGTGATGCGCACTGCGGAATCAGTGGTGTTCACGCTTTGTCCTCCATGACCCTTGGAGCGAAAAACATCGATGCGCAAATCAGAAGGTTTGATTACTAGCTCAGTTTCCGTTGCTTCGGGCAATACTGCTACGGTTATCGTGGAGGTGTGCACTCTTCCTGTTTTTTCTGTTTGCGGCACCCTTTGCACTCTGTGCACCCCCATCTCATATTTTAATTTTTTATAGACATTATATCCGGAAAGGGAAAAAATGACCTCCTTGAATCCTCCGATGCCTGTTCTGCTACTGCTGATTAGTGTTCTCTGCCAGCTATTTTTTTCTGCAAAGCGAAGATACATGCGAAATAGTTCTGCGGCAAACAAGGCTGCTTCCTCGCCGCCGGCGCCAGCCCTGATTTCCATGATGACATTGCGATTGTCACGTGGGTCTTTGGGGAGTAGCATTAAATTGATTTCCTGTTCTAATTTTTGCTTTTTCTGAAAGAGTTTTTCTTTTTCTTCTTGCGCTAATTTTGAAAGTTCAGGATCTTTTTCTTTTTTTTGAATTTTCTCTATTTCTTCCATTTCTAATTTTATTTTTTCAAAATCTTCAATTTTTTTCATCTTTTCTTGTAGTTCCGCATGTTGGATGGAAAGTCGTTGCATAATTTCAGCATTACGAAAATTTTTGGGAGAGGATAATTCCCGCTCAATTTTTTTCAATTCTTGTTTAATTTTTTGAAAAACTTCTCGCATAAAATAAAACTAAATGGTGTATAAATAAGGCAGATCAATAAAAAGCCCCTCAAAATAAATTTTAGGGAAGGGGCTGCAATATTCTATTTTTTCTTTTTTGAAGAGGTTTTTGCAGTTTTCTTGTTTTTCTTATGCGCTTTCTTTAAAATTTTCTTTTTTTCCAGGATTTTTTCAAAGCGAGTTACCCTTCCCGCGGTGTCCACGATTTTCTTTTTTCCGGTATAGAAAGGATGGCAAGCAGAACATATTTCTACTCGCAATTCTTTTTTAGTGGAGCCGGTGACAAATGTATTGCCACAGGCACAGATTACTTTTGCTTGATAATATTTAGGGTGAATTTTTTCTTTCATAGTTCTTAATTGCAGATTTTTATTATATCCGCAAAGAAAATTTTTGGCAAGTTTACTGGATCCAAATTTTTTATGCGTTGAATTTTGATGCGGTTGACGAGAATTTTCTATTAACGGGATTTGCGCATAAAAAGAGCTTTGGAGCGCTGGGTGAGGGCAAAAATACCTATCACGGCAGTGTAAATCGTCACCAATGGTTCGGAAACTTGGTATTTTTGCGGAGAAGAAATAGCGAATAAGATCATAATTGTTAAAATAACAGTCCAGATAATTACGAAGGCCTCTCCTCGGAAGCGAGATTTATGATCTTCGTACCAACGGTCAAATTCTTTGTTGCCAGCATAAATTCCCAAAATAGCAAGGTAGACGATGCCTACCACGTTAGCAATTTGTCGATACTGATGGGAAGCAAAAAAATCCGCTAAAGCAAGCCCTATAGCGAGAAAAGTCCAAAAGTTAGTTAGATGCTTCCAAAAAGAAGGCGTGGCAATGATTCTTGCTTTCATTTTGTTAAAATAAAATTTCTTTTAATATACCACGAATTTTTTTTTCAGCCAACGTAATCTTCCCTTGCTTTGTAGTGACCCGCTGATTCGACGGGGTGGGAGGGGGCTTGCTTTTTCTTTAGGTTATGTTACGATAAAAAACATTAAAAGAATTTTTTATTTTTTAAAGTTTTTTCATGGCAGAAGAAAAAAACCAAAAAACTTTGGAAAATCTTGATCTCACAATACTTTTAGAAAAGGGAGCTCATTTTGGTCACCAGAAAGCTAAAAGACATCCCAAAATGAAGCCTTATATTTTTATGCAAAAAGACAAGGTCTGTATTATTAATTTAGAGGAAACTAAAAAATCCTTAAACAAGGCCTTAGCTTTTTTGCAGAATTTAGCTAAAAAAGGGAAAACAATCCTTTTCGTGGGCACAAAACGCCAGGCCAAACAAGTAGTTAAAAACGCGGCCGTGAAAATGAACATGCCTTATGTGGTAGAACGTTGGGTGGGAGGCACTTTAACTAATTTTAAAGTGGTGCGCAAGGCAGTGGAGAAACTGCTGCAGCTGGAAAAGAAGAAAACTTCTCCTGATTGGGGAAAATATACCAAAAAAGAGAGATTGGAGATGGAAAGAGAAATTAAACGTTTGGAAAAAATGATCGGCGGGATTAAAAAAATGGAAAAATTACCGGAGGCAATTTTTCTCGTCAGTGCCGCTTATGAAAAAACATCCCTGCGAGAAGCAAAGGATATGAAAATTCCCATTGTCGCTTTAGTGGATACCGATGCTGATCCCTCGGGGATTGATTATGTTATTCCTTGCAATGACGACGCGGTGGGGGTTATTGATTTTGTTCTCGATTTAGTAACTAAAGCAATTTTAATGAAGGATAAATCTTGAAAATATGGCGACAAATCTCGATCTCATATCTAAATTACGCAAGGAAACAGGGGTAAGCATTGGCGCAATAAAGAAAGTTCTTGATGAGGCAAAGGGCGATGAAAAAAAAGCGATGCTTTTATTGCGCCGCGACGGCGCAAAATTTGCTGAGAGGAAAAAAGACCGGGAAGTAAAAGAAGGCGCCATTGGTGTTTATCTGCATTCAAATAAAAAAGTTGCTTCCATGGTGGAGCTTCTCTGTGAAACAGATTTTGTGGCCAAAAATGAAGAATTTCAAAATTTAGCGAAAGATTTAGCAATGCATATTGTCGCCATGAACCCACTTTATCTTTCGCCTAATGATATCCAGGAAGAAGTTGTTTCCCGTGAGAAAGAAGCAATCCTAGAAACTTTAAGAGAGGATAAAAAACCGGAAGCTATTAAGCAAAAAATAATTGAGGGAAAACTCCAAAAGTTCAAAGAGGAAATATGCCTTCTCACTCAGCCTTTTGTAAAAGATCCGAATATTTCCATCGAAGAACTTTTAAAAGAAAAAATCGCTAAGCTCGGTGAAAACATTAAGGTTGGAAGGTTCGTGAGACTTAGTCTTCAATAAATCAATGAAGATAGCACAAGTGCAAATTTTTTCTTGGGGTGATCATCTTTTGTGTGACACCCTGGGCAAAATCTTGGAGATCGGAGATGAGGTAATAGTTGAGGGAGTAGAAAATGAGGAATTTGGCAGAGTTTTAAAAATTGAGGAGAAGGAAACAAGAGAAGGATTGCCGAAAATTTTACGCAAGGCCACTTCTTCTGATAAAAAAACTTATCAATATTTCCAATCTCGAAAAAAAGAAGCGCAGCAGTTTTGTCGTCATGAGATAAAAAAAATCAATCTGCCTATGAAATTGGTAGATGTTCATTTTTCTTTTGACGGCGGTAAAATTACTTTTGCTTTTATTGCTGAAGGGCGAGTGGATTTTAGAGAATTAGTGAAAAGATTGGCGAGGCATTTTCAAAAATCCATCCGTCTAGAACAGATTGGTTCCAGAGATGAGGCAAAAAAAAGAGGAGATTTCGGTGTTTGTGGACGCCCCCTCTGCTGTAAAAATTTTTTAAAAAAAATCACCGCCGTTACCTTGGATTTTGCCAGGGATCAGGGCTTGGGTCAACGCGGCAGTGAAAGATTATCCGGGATGTGCGGGCGGCTTCTATGCTGTCTTTCTTATGAAGAGAATTTATACAAAGAATTAGGGCAGAATCTTCCTCCTCTTGGTAAAAAAATCAAAACCAAAGAGGGGGAAGGGAAAGTAGTGGAGAGGATGATTTTGGAACAAGCGGTAAAAGTAAAGATTGCGGATGAAAAAGAAATTAAAATTAAAGCGAATGATTTATGATGATTTATAATCTTATTCCTGCGGCGATTATTTTTTTCGCGCTGGCGGGAATTGTTTATATCATCGCCCGTCGCCTTCCTAAGGCAGAATTAGCAAATGGAAAAAAAGACAAGGAACTAAAGGTTGCTAAAACAAAGGTGGACTTATCTACTCCCAAAAAAACCGTGCCTGCTTCTTCTTCTAAAGTTTCTTTAGCGGCAAATCCTGTTTCTTCCGCAGTAACAGTTAAAGAACAAACAGAAAAAAAAGAGGCAAATCAATAAAATTTTGACATTTCGGTATTAAGGAGGTGGGAAGATGGGAAAGTTTTCGATTGAA